>Ga0209500_10000064_pt1 | contig 98771 bp, 151 predicted proteins | sample S_140212_EF_Meta_FD_187323 | JGI IMG/M metagenome (GOLD analysis project Ga0209500, IMG submission 187323) | Freshwater microbial communities from Lake Simoncouche, Canada to study carbon cycling - S_140212_EF_MetaG (SPAdes) (version 2) | ecosystem: Environmental > Aquatic > Freshwater > Lake ...
TTGCTGGATATGATTGGACAACTTGGAGCACAGGAACTGGAATTACTTACGCAACTACTGGAACAAGTTTAGATATTGCTTGGGATCTTCGTCCATTCCCACAACAAGATGCCTCTACACAAATGGCTCAAATAAGATTTAATGCTGATGTAAATCCAGTTAATGGCGCATGGATTGCAGATGTCACTGCAACTGGACCAATACCAAATAATGCAAGGTTTAATGTAAGAGAAACAACTAATGGAACACTCATTCCAATTACAGATACAAATTCTGGCGCTGGGTTTGCTGGACATATAAGTCAAGGTCCTGCCTTTACGCCTTATGTAGATCCAAATACTTCAACAGTTCAAGCAGCAGTAGATGCAGCAAACGCCATTATTGCGCAATTAAACTCAAGTCTTACTCCAGTAGTTGCTCAGAACACTACAAATACATCAGCAATAAATGCTATTAACACAACCTCATTAATCAATACTTTAAATTCAGCGGTATCTACAAAAACAAGTTTACAAACACTATTAACTACAAAGGCTCAGGAGTTAACTACTGCTATTAGTTTACTTCCCGAGGTTCCAGCACCTCAACCAGTTCTTCCGCCTCCACCAGAGCCAGTCTATGAAGGAGTTCCTGATTTTCAACCAATACTTGTTGAACCGCCTGTTGAAACCGTTCTTGACGTTCCTGTTGAAGAAGAGATACAGCCAACCCCAGAACTTGAGACTGTTCCTGAGCCAGAACCAGAAGTCGATCTTGAGCCTGCTCCAGTGCCTGAATTAACTCTTGATGATTCACTTGAAACCTCCTTAGAAGAACAAGAGTCTATATTAAGTGATCTTATGGATAATGGCGAATTATCAGAATCTAATGCAGAAGCAATAGTTGATTTATTGATGTTGGATGGTGAAGTTACTGAAACCGAAGCGACTGCTTTGATCAACACTCTTACAGATGGTGGCGCTTTAACTAGAGCAGAAGAGGATTTAATCCTTGATGCTCTTTCAGCCGATGGTGAGATTACTCAAACTGAAGTAAACAATCTTTCCGAGACTCTTTCTGAAGATGGGCAATTTACTGAAGCAGAAAGAGAATTAGTTGCAGAAGCCTTAATAGAGTCTGCAGGTGAAGAAGCAGTTACCGTTGAGGCAATTAAAGAAGCAGGACTAACTTATGAAGATTTACCAGCAGAAACTCCTGTTGAGGTTCGCCAAGATGAAAATGGTAATGAAGTTATAATTACTGCAGAAGTAGCAGCGGCACTTACTGTACTAGAAAGTCCTGCTGAATTTATTGGTGCAATATTTGATGATCCAGGACAAGCATTAACAGCCGTACTAAATATTGGTGCTGACATGAGTACAGAAGAACGTGAAGAAGCAACAAAGATGGTTGTTGCAACAGTGGTTGCAACAGGTGCAGCAATTAACGCAGCAACAGGTGCAGCAACATCTGCTGCAGTTAGTGCAGCAAGAACTACAACAGGGGGAACAACACCAACAAGTGGTGGAGGTGCTGGCGGCCCTGCCGCTGGCAATGACAAACCAAAGAGAACGGTTAGGAGACGTAAGCCGTGAAAATATTAAAAGATATGGTTGACCAACTCTGGACACTACTCGGCATGTTTATTGCCTGGGTAGTTTTAGACGGAAGTGCAAAAACCATAGTTGGATATGCAATTGTTGGAACTTTAATTGCATGGGCAGTTACGTATCCACTGCGTAATCGAGAAGATTAAGGGATTATTTGTTCTTGAGGTTGGGCACTTTGTAAGGAGATGTATGGATAAGAAAGCACTAGAAGCCGCAGCAGGTACGTACCTACGTGCAGCAGCAGCAGCAGTTGCCGCTTTGTATATGAGCGGTATTACAGACCCAAAGACTTTAGCAAATGCTTTTCTTGCAGGTCTTCTCGGCCCATTAGCCAAAGCATTAAATCCAAAGGATGCGTCCTACGGATTTGGCGCTAAGAAGTAACTTCAAGAAAGGTACATAAGTCGGATGACCAACAATATGATAATCACTGTCTTTGCAACGGTTGGAATAATAACCGCAGCCCTATTAGGGCTTCGTCAATTAGTTGAACCTTACAAAAAAAAGGCAGATTTATTTATGAGTTGGTTTGAAGATTTTAAACGAGATTGGTCTGGAGAAGAGGAGTCTCCAGGCCGAGATCGTGTTCCAGGAGTTATGGAAAGATTAAATCGCCTAGACGGAGAACTTTCCAGTAATGGAGGAAGTTCAACAAAAGATGTAGTAAATAAAATGTATGACAACCAGGGAGTCCTAATGGAGGCCTTTGTTGAAATGGGAGAGCGTTTAATTAGTATTGAAGAACATCTATCAGTTAGCAAGTCTAAAGAACCTGTTTAAGAGATGATATACCTATGAGTATGCAGACCCCAAACGATCCAAACCCATTCGCTATAGCAGGTAGGTTTTTGGCTAGCAAGTACAAAGAGGGGGCACGTTCTCAACGTGACTCTGATCAAATGAACTTAACTCAAACAACTCTAGCAATGCATGCGGCTCAACATGAGGCAACAACTAGAAGCACCGCTCAACAAGCACGTCTTACTGAAAGATCTGCAAAAGCAGGGCACGGAAGAACAATGCACTTTGCAGAGAGCGTCCATGGCTTTGCACAACCAGGAACACAAGTATCTGTAAAGTATGGAGATGCGTCTGCAAGTTATACCTCTAAAATGCCAACTCCTACTGCTGTTTCAAAACCAGGAAGAGTTCCTGTTAAGAAAGTAAGAGGCGGAAAGAAAGTTCCGTAATGGCTGGTGCAATAGACAAAGGCCATCAGTCTTATAATGATTTTAACTCTGGTGCTGAATCAAAACAAGCGCCGCTATCTGCGATTGATAAAAAGATTTTAAACTTTGCTATGAAAGTTTCAAGAAATCCAGCAATAAAGACTCATGGTCAGATACTACGTAATTTTGGTATGTACCCACCTGAGTTCTGGACTCGTGCTCAAAACCTGTCAGATCACCCAGAGGTTGACCCACAATCTAAGGAACAACTGTCTAGGATATTTTCTGAACCATCACGTCCAGGACCAATGACTGGTGGAGCACCTGTAGATGTTTATGGTAAACAGTTTTCTCATGGAGTGGAGTGGTAATGAATTGTGTTAATTGTGACAGACGAGCAATGTTTGAGTATAAAATTTCAAAAGTAGAATCTATTTTGTATTGTGGTAAGTGTTTGCCTTCCTTTTTAAATGAACGTAAAAAAGCAGGGTTGTTAACTATTACCGAAGAGTACAAGGAAGATCAAACATCAGCACTTGCGGCTTTAAAACCTGCAACTACTGAATCCGTTGAAGCACCAAAGAAGAAGGCTGCATCTAAAAAGTCGGAAAAATAAATGAAGTTAATTCGTAAGTTTGCAGTGCAAGGCCATGCCATTCCAAAGTCTTCTCATGCTCCTAGGGGTCCATTTCCTCCAGAAGTTTTAGCGGGACCACAAATGGAGCAGGACCTTGAACATGCTGATTCTTTACATGTGGCATTAGATGATGTCAGGTTTTTTAAATGTAAAGATTGTGAACGTATTCTAGAAGAGTTAGAGTTAGAAGAGCATCAATGTGATGAGTGGGATGATTAAACCCTGACATTTTACCTATCTTCTTGGATACTTACTTTTAAGGGTCCCCTAAGCGCATGGGGAAAATAAACCTCTCTAGAGAAAGAAGAAAACATGGCAGTAAATAACAACGGTAATCTTTTAGATACCGCTGGTGAAGTCGCAATTGATTTTGTATGGGGAAATCTTCCTATGCAACCAAACGACGTTCGTCCAAATGCCGTAAGTGCAGTTGGCACACCAGGTCGTCTTGATCCATTATTAGATAATCACATCACCGCTCTATCTGGATGGGGTGGATATCCTTTATTTGCCGAAAACAGTGCAGGAGAAGATGTCGCAGGTCCAACCGATTACGTACTTGTACCAAGCGTAGTTGGTTTAACAACAGCAGAAGCAACTGACGCAATGAAAGATGCAAGTCTTGTTCCAACAACTGCAACAGCAGCAACAAATGCTGCAAAGACAGTAACTGCTCTACAACGTGTTGCAGGTACAACCGTTCTTCAAGTTGCTGTAGCAAGTCACGGCTATTCTATTGGTCAAAAAGTAACACTTGCAGGACTTAGTGCTGATTTCAATGGAACCTATTCAGTTACTACTGTTGCAAGTGCAAACCAAATTAACGTAACAACAACTGCAACTACTTCATATAACGCATCTGGTCTTTCTGGAACCGTTGCTGGAGTTGCAGGAACTATAAAGACTCAATCAGTTGCAGCAGGAGCAAACAACATCTCTGTAGGTGCAGCAGTAACAATTACACCATTCGCAGCAGCATCTTAATCGGAGTCTAAATAGACAAATGGCACGTATTGCAGGTGGAGGAGCGGCTCGTCGTAATAAACGGGCTGCTCTTCCTTCTGCTCAAGAATTATTAGGAGCGTTTTACGGTTTAGGCTCTAAACAAACCGCAGGAATTTCTAAAATAACAGGATCAGGCGCCAGTATGTTTGCTGGTCTACCAACCGCAAGTTCTGTTGGTGAATTTAGTGAGTTTATATCTTTAACTAAAGCAAATGACACAATGCGTTATTACACTGGCACAAAAAAAGTTGCAAACTTAGCGGGAGAAGCATTAGCCCCAAATCTTGATAGTGATGTTTATTATGTAGACAAAGATGGAAACTTTGTTGATAGGTCTGCGTATCGCCAGTCTTACGACGTTGATGAAGATACGGGTGAGTTAATTGTTCCTGGTGAAAAGGGACCTCAATTTGGTGAGTCCGATGCCCCTGCTCCCATAACAGTTGTTCCAACTAGTACCTCTGATCCAGCACGGCCACGTACCGTCGCCGCAGGCTACGACAATACCCGTGAGGTTATTACAGTTGTGTTTAGAGATGGAACCTTCTACAATTACTACGAATGTTCGGCAGGAGATTGGCAAAAGTTTAAGTCTGTAGTTTCTAAGGGCCAGTACATCTATACGTTTCTAGATTACAAACCTCGTGGCGCTGCGGATGTTTCTAGTTTATCTGCAAATGCTAGAAAAACTTTCTACAGGTTTACTCGTGCTGCTCAATTAAACTATGGAGGACGTCCGCCTAAGAAAAGGAAATAATGCCCAAGGTACATAAAATTGGACCAAAACATTTCGTACAATTAACAAATTTTCCTTTTAAATGGGGTTTTAAGTTCTTTGTTCGTGGTTGGACTCAAGAAATTGAGTACCCATTTCGCACATCCACTCCCTTTATAGTACGCTTGCCACGATATAAAGCGTTAGTGTTTGGAAAGTGGACTGGTACAAAAAATGAAGAAGAAGCATTAACAATGGCACTAGGAAAGCGGGAAGTAACCTACGATGATTTTACGGAAGAAGCAGGATGGACACCAGCCCCAGACTCGGATAGAGAAGCGGGTGGCAACAATCCCTACTCCAGATTTGATTTCATGGATGGAGCAGTCGATGTATACGATTGGAAAACACATTACAATCTGGCAAAGACAACAGAGTGAAGCAGACCTTGATGAAATTCTTATGGGCGCCGAAGTCTTCCATGCAATTGCTAAAGAGTTAAAGCGTAGATCTAAGTCTGTGCTATGATTAACTGTCTTACTCTCTTACAGGTCAGGCGTTAACCCATCCTTAGTGATGGGTTTCGCTGTTTTATAAGGACACCATGGAATCTAAATACGACAAAGATAAGTTTGAAGAGATTAGTCCTGAGTTTTATCAGGCTGAAGAAAAACCTGTAGAAGATCCTGTAGAAGATTTACTCGATGAGTTATCGCAAAAATTTGTAGATACATTAATAGATAAGATGATGGACTTTTTAAAGGTTCTTGTCGGGCATGATTTGCATGCTTATCAGAAACCTCTAGCCCGTCGTATTATGGAATCAGTAATTATCAACGACGGTGAAGAAGTAACTGCTCTTGCTTCACGTCAGTCTGGTAAGTCTGAAACCGTCGCTGACACTGTAGCCACACTGATGATTCTCTTACCTCGTCTTGCTAAGTTATATCCTGATTTATTAGGTAAGTTTAAAGATGGAGTTTGGGTTGGGTTATTTGCCCCAACTGAATCTCAGGCCGAAACATTGTTTGGTCGTGCTGTAACTCGTTTAACCTCTGAAAGAGCCGTAGATATTATGGGCGATGTCGAAATTGACGATTCTGCAGTTCGTGTTGGCGGTGTAACTAGACAACTAAAATTAAAGAAATCAGGTTCAACAATAACCATGATGACTGCAAACCCACGAGCAAAGATTGAGTCTAAGTCTTTTCATTTGATTGTTGTGGATGAGTGTCAAGAAGCAGATGACTTTGTAGTTTCTAAGTCTATTTCTCCTATGCTTGCATACTACGCAGGAACAATGGTTAAGACAGGAACTCCCACTACAACTAAAAATAATTTTTATAGATCTATTCAATTAAATCGCAGACGTCAAACTACAAAAGGTAACAGGCAAAATCATTTTCAATGGGATTGGAAAGATGTAGCAAAATTTAATCCAAACTACGAAAAGTTTATTCGTAAAGAGATGTTGCGTATTGGAGAAGAGTCCGATGAGTTTCAAATGTCTTATAACTGTAAGTGGCTCTTAGAAAGAGGAATGTTTGTTACCTCTTCAATTATGGATGACTTAGGCGACACGTCTCAAGAACTTGTCAAGGTATGGCACAAGACCCCAGTTGTTGTTGGTATTGACCCTGCTCGTAAAACTGACAGTACAGTTGTTACTGTTGTCTGGGTTGATTGGGATCGTCCTGATGAGTTTGGTTATTTTGATCATCGAATTCTTAACTGGTTAGAAATGCAAGGAGATGATTGGGAAGAGCAGTATTATCAAATAGTAAACTTTTTAAGTAACTATGATGTACTTGCTGTTGGTGTAGACGCTAACGGTGTAGGAGATGCTGTTGCCCAACGTTTAAAACTTTTATTACCAAGAGCAGAGGTTATGTCTTTAACGTCTAGCCCATCTGAACAATCAAAACGATGGAAACACCTACAAGCATTAATTCAACGTAAGATGATTGCGTGGCCTGCTCATGCAAAAACTAGGCGCCTACGTACATGGAAACGGTTTTATCAACAGATGGTTGATGCAGAAGTACAATATAAGGGTCCAAATTTTCTTGTAGCAGCCCCCGATGAATCCTACGCACATGACGATTTTGTAGATTCTTTATCCATTGCTTGTTCCTTAACCCAAGACTTAGTAATGCCAGAAGTAGTAGCCTCTAGCAATCCTTTTTTCTAGTTAAACAACAATTTAGACCAAAAAGGGTGGAAACTATTACCAAGGAAAAGGCCTTTCCCAATTCAATCCTTAAGGAGTCATAAATGACAATATCACCAGCACCTCGCTTCCCAGAGCGTGCACCACAGGTTTATGAGCGCAAGGGTGCAGATAATGCAACTCGCCGTGGACCACTACGTTTTGAAGAGGGTGTCGCAACTGATACCGATATTCCAAACGATTTTCAATTAGGAATGCAACAAGGTTCAGCCGTTGCTGCAGGACGTCCAAACCGTAATGCACCAGTATGGCAAAAGCCTGCTGCAGAAACACTTGCTGAACGTGCTCACGTAGGTTCTGCATCATGGACAGAAGCACCAACATTTCTTGGTGAGTTTGCTCATGGAACAATGAACGACTACTCAGCAGCACAGATTGAGACAGTTGCTCGTTCAGGTGGACGGACTCAACGTCAGTCCCCAACAGTCGTAAACGACTAAGTTACTTATTAACACCCAACTCCGTTCATACTATAAGGTATGAGCGGAGATTGGTCATCTACGGAGGAGACGTAAATGCGTAAACCTGCTAACCCAAAACTGTATGCGATGTTTGTTGCTCAAGCACGAGCAAAATATTCTAACTATCCAAATCCTGGAGCATCGGCATGGGTAAGTAAAAAGTATCAACAAGCAGGCGGACAGTATGTTGAAACAACTGAAGCAAGTCGTCGGGCAAATATGGCTAAGAAAAAACAAGAGAACGCAAAAAATAAAGAACGTGAAAGTAACAAAGACACAAAGAATTCTAAAAAAGAAAAAGATAAAGGCAAGAAGTAATGTCATTTTTGGACTTTAGTCCGCCGTCATATAGAGCGGCATCATCTGATTTAACTATTTCTATTTCTCCACTTGGATTAGTAGAACTTGCTGACGAAGAATTTGAAGTTCATGGTCCTCGCCTAAACCGTTATTCATTAAATTGGGCAATGTATCTAGGTCACCATTGGGGGTACCGTCGTGAGCAAGGCGAAATGCAAATTGCTGTTAACTACTATCGGGCGTTTAATGATTATCTTTCCCGTTTTACTTTTGGTCGTGGGGTGCATTACAGGTCTCCGAAAGCGACTGAAGCGATTGTACCTGACAGGTTGGAACGGGTTTGGACGGTAGATAATGACAAGATGCGTGTCCTACTTGAAATGGGACAGCAAGGCGGAATTACAGGAGATTGTTTTGTTAAAGTAGCATACGAAGAACCTTGGACAGACTCTGCAGGATTATTACATCCTGGTCGTGTTCGTATTCTTCCTATGAACTCCTCTTTCTGTTTTCCAGAATTTCATCCACATGATAGAAATAGACTTTTAAGATTTAAACAAAAATATCGTTTCTGGGGTACATCTTTAGAAGGTACTCGTCAAGTATTTACTTATACTGAAATTCTTACTGATGACATTATTGAAGAGTACGTAAATGATGAACTAATTGATTCACGTCCAAATCCTTTGGGCGTAATTCCTGTAGTTCATATTCCTAATGTTCCTGTTTCAGGATCGCCGTGGGGTCTCTCGGACGCACACGACATCATCACTATAAACCGTGCATATAACGAAATTAGCACTGATGTTGCAGACATCATTAACTACCACGCATCGCCAGTAACGGTAATCGTGGGTGCTAAAGCCTCTAACTTAGAAAAAGGCGCTAAGAAGGTTTGGGGCGGTCTTCCAAAAGATGCTCAAGTCTTCAACTTAGAAGGTGGTGCACAAGGTATAGACGGAGCCTTAAAGTACCTAGAACTATTAAAGCGCTCAATGCATGAACTCATGAACATTCCAGAAACCGCACTGGGACAAGTTCAACCAATTTCAAATACTTCTGGCGTTGCTCTTTCTATTCAATACCAACCATTGATGAATCGTTACTCCCAAAAAGTTGCACAGTATGGTAAAGGTTTAGAAAAGATAAACGAATTAGTAATGAAGACTCTTGCAGTTAAAGAACCACAGACATTTATTTATAATCCAGATGAAGATGGACCAATCAAAGAAGGTCAGTATCCACAACTAGATCCTAATGATCCCGTTACTTACATTAACTATGCACAGTTTCCACAACCTCTACCTCTTGATAAACTAATTGTTCTTAATGAACTTCAAACTAAATTGGGTATGGGACTTGAGTCTAAAGAGGGTGCATTACGTCAACTTGGTGAAGAATTCCCTGAAGAGAAGTTGCAAGAAATTCGTAAAGAACTCATGGCCGATGCTGAGGCTGATGGTGCTCTACAACTTATAAAAATTCAAATTCAAAAACAGATTATGGACATGACTGGCATGATGCCAGGACCCGATGGTAATAGTGCTATTCCAATGCAGCCTACCGTTATAGGTGATGGAGACATGATGGGTGACGGAATGCAGGGCCCTCAAGATGCTGATAATCCTTTAAATCCAGCCAGTCAAGAAACAAAAGGCATGGAAGTTGAAGCAGAGGCTGAGATAAGAAACAAACTTGTCACTGACGCTTATGGAACAAAAATTCCACAAAGAAGAACAGTAGACAGGGATTAATTAAAATTCTGATGTAAAATCAGATTTTACCGAGACATATGCAGTTTAATAGACTGCAATTATCTTGTTAAAAACCAGTGATACGCCGAAAGGCATTCGGACAACGACCCAAGAAAGATAAGTGAAACCTATGGAAAATACAGTAGAAACCGCTGATCTATTGTCACCAGAAATTCTGGCAGCAATACCAGCACAAGAAAATCCAAGTGAGGTAGGTTCTGTGTATAGCGCAGAAGACATTGCTAAGGCTCGTGAACAAGAGAAAGCAAAGTTATACCCTCAGATGGAAAAGATGAAAGAAGAACTATCATCTTTAAAGAAGGCTCGTGAAGAACAAGCCGCTAAAGAAGCAGAACGTGAACAACGTGTTGCTGAAGAGTTAGTTCGCAAAGAAGCACAAAAGAAAGAAGAAGAGGAATCTGAACTTTCTTTTAAAGACCTCCTAAAAAAGAAGGAGCAAGAATTTCAGTCTCAATTAGAGGCTGAGCGTCTTGAGAGAGAACGTGCCTTTGCTCTATTAGAACAGGAACGTAAGTTCCAAGAAGTTATGAATTATCGTCAACAAAGAGTTGAGCAAGAGCGGGACAATATTGTTCCTGAATTGATTGACTTGATTGACGGCAACAGTGCAGATGAAGTAGAGCAGAGCATCGCAATGTTGAAAGAAAAATCTGCTCGAATTTTGTCATCTGCTCAACAAGCAATGCAAAGCGCAAGACAACAAATGGCAGGAACTAGAATTACTAATCCTGCCGCAGGACCCCTCGATAATGATTCGGAACAAAAATCGTACTCACCTGATTCGATCAGGGAAATGTCATTGGCGGATTATGCGAAACAAAGAGCCAAACTACTTGGCACAGCAGCCAGCAATCGTGGTCAGGGACTGTTCGGTTAATCCCAAACAACTACTAGGAAAGGACTTGACCTAAATGGCAAGTGCAATTACAGGTACAGGGCAACTCGCAGGAGCCCCAACCGCATACTCAGGCTCAAATACAAGCCTGAGCCAAGCAATTCAAACAATCTGGTCGAAAGAAATTTTGTTCCAGGCAATGCCAATTCTTCGTTTCGAACAATTCGCAGTTAAGAAGACTGAACTAGGTGTAGCACCTGGTCTTCGTGTGAACTTCCTTCGTTACAAGAACTTCGCAGTAGATCCAACTCCTCTAACAGAAGGTGTTCGTATGACTACGAATGCACTTACTGCAGAGCAAATTGCAATCACAGTAGCAGAACACGGTTATGCCGTTGCTGTTTCTGAATTGCTACTTAATGCATCATTCGATGATGTAATGGCTTCAGCATCTCGTCTTCTAGGACGCCAAATGGCGCAATACCTAGATGTACAAGCACGTAACACTTTATCTGCAGCAACTTCTGCAGTGTTCGGTTATGACCGTTCATCAGTACAAGGTGTTAATGACTGGTACAACGAAGGTACAGTAGCAACACAAATGTCAGACCTTGATGGTAACTACAAGTTATCAACTGGTGCTGTAAAGGATGCTGCTCTTACCCTTGCTGGTAAGAACATCCCTCGTTTAGGCGAGACATACGTACAGTTCGTACACCCAAAGCAGTCACGTGATATTCGTTCGAACCCAGAGTTCATCGAAGTAACTAAGTACGCTGCTCCAGGTAACTTCATGCTAGGTGAAATCGGTCGTCTATACGACGTAGTATTCATCGAAACAACACAGGTTAAAAAACTATCAGTTAACGCTGCATACACAACTTCAACTTCTGTTGGTCTTCCAGCATCTCAAATTGAAGTTCCTGTTAAGGCTAACACTGCTCCAGGAAGTGGTGGAAACCCAGAGTCTGCAAATTACACAGCAGAAAAAGGTTACCTAACATCAGCAACTGGTAACGGTGCTGAAGTTTACGAATCAATCATGATTGGTGACAACGCATTTGGTCACGCAATCTCTCTTCCAGTTGAACTTCGTGATGGTGGCGTTCTTGACTTCGGTCGTGAGCACGCTCTTGCTTGGTATGCAATTTGGGGTCTTGGCGTAATTACCGATCAAGCAATTGTTAAGGTTTACACCAACTAATAAATCGCTTTACCTGATGTCTGGGAGCCTTACTCCTTTTTTGGCTCCCAGCCATCACTAACTAACTTAGGAGAATAAACACCGTGGCAAACACACAAACAAGTCCGCTTGATGCAACAGGCAAAGCAGCGGAGCAAGCAGCAAAGAAAAATGCAGAAGCATTAAAAAAGCGTAAAGAAGAAATTTCTATCGCTACTCAACTTGAATCAGAGAGTCTAGAAAAAGATGTCTTTGATCCTAAAAAACCAGATGCACCATTAGTGCTGGATGAAATCGAGAATGTTGGAGTTTCAACTGCAGGTGACATGGTTGTCATTCGCACAATCACCGACATTGATGATATGAGTTATGGAGTTGGCAATACCTACACCTTTAAAGCAGGTGTTAAGTACAGGGTTCCAAAATCTCTTGCCGATTACCTAGAACAACTAGGTTACATTTGGCGGCCAAACTAAAGACTAGCCGTCGCTAGTAGTCCGACTCTCAACTGGTTCCCGCCCTCCTCCCAGTTGGGAGTTGGACCTTTTTATTTTTGCGCTGAATAAATTCTTAATACACGAGATGATTGGCATAGAATTTTAACGGAGGTTATGTGGCTACGATTGCAAGCCTAGCGGATCGATTACGGTCTGAAATTGGCGATATCCCAAAGTCTTTTGTTTATCAGTTTACTGCTGATGGGACTACTAACCGCTACCTAATTCCTTACTCCCCTTTAGATGGATTAAATCTAATAATTAACTTAAACGGAACAGATGTATCTGATGATGTAGAGGTTGAAGAAGCAACTGGTTATATTGTTTTTGATACGGTGCCTGCGGCAGATGCTGCAATAATTGTTGCTGGAAACTACTTTAGATACTTTACAACAACCGAAGTTCAATCTTACATAAGCACAGCGTTTTTAGAACACTCAGCCTTCCACACCGATGCCTACGGTCGCAGTGTTAGTCTGCAGAATATGCCTGCACTTGAAGAGTATCCCGTAGTTATTTACGCATCAACTCTAGCGCTTTATGCATTGGCTAATGATGCTGCTTTTGATATTAACGTCTTTGCTCCAGATGGTGTAACAATTCCAAGGTCTGAACGTTATCAACAATTAATGCAGATGATTGAATCTAGAAAACAGCAGTACAAAGAGTTGTGTTCCCAACTTGGTATTGGTCTTTATAAAATTGATGTCTTTAGTTTCCGCAGAATTTCTAAGACTACTAATCACTACGTACCAATCTTTCAACCACAAGAGATCGACGACCGCTCAGCCGCTACCCGTGTCCACCTGCCTACTCCTACCTATGGCAATGTGGAAACTCCAGTATCAATTGTTACTCAGGACCTCTTTGTCTATGAGGGAGATGCCTACGAGTTTACTATCGTTCTTGATTTTGAAGTGGATACCTATACCGCAAAAGCAGATATTCTAGGAGTAGGTATTCCTGGAGTTATAACAACTTTTACAATTACATTTCCAAATGTCGGTACAGCAGACGGAGCAGGCCTTCGTACTCTAAAATTAGCACTCACTGGAACACAGACACGTATGTTACCTCGAACCTCTTATTATGATGTTCAGTTAACTAAAGACGGGGTCACTCAAACATATGTTAGAGGAAAGATATTTAAGACAGAAGAGGTAACAGAATGAGTCAGTACGTAAGACCAGGAACTACTGTTCCAATTGTAGTAAATGACGTAATCTTAATAACTACACCCTCTGGTACTCAAGACTTTGGAACAACTAGCGGTGCACTAGAGCCACAAGCCTTAGCGTATGAGCATACTCAAAATGCAGTTAGTTCTTCTTGGGTAATAACTCATAATTTAGGCTTTAAGCCTAACGTTACAGTTGTAGACTCTGGGGGTACAATATATGAAGGTGAAATAACATACACTAATTCGAACTCACTTACGGTCTCGTTTTCTCAAGCCTTTTCAGGAAAAGCATATTTATCTTAAGGAGATAATGTAGATGGCCCGTAAGTTTTTAACCCCGATTGATTTAAACAAATTAGAATTACAAAATGCAAGAATACAAAACTTAGCGACCGCCCCAGCATCTCCCGTAGTTGGTCAAGTTTATTTTGACACAGTATTATTATATCTACGTACATGGAATGGCACTGCATGGATTAATGCAAGTCAAGGTTCGCAAGGAACTACTGGAGCACAAGGTACACAAGGTACCCTTGGTGCACAGGGAACTCTTGGAACACAAGGTGCGGTAGGTAGTCAAGGTACTGTTGGCTCACAAGGAGCAGTTGGCTCACAAGGCACAGTAGGTTCCCAAGGAACTGCTGGTGCACAAGGTTTAAACGGTTCTAATGGTGCTCAAGGTACACAAGGTACCTTAGGTGCACAAGGAACTGTTGGTTCACAAGGAACTCAAGGAACTCTAGGTTCACAAGGTACTCAAGGAACTTTAGGTTCACAAGGTACTCAAGGAACTTTAGGTTCACAAGGAACTCAAGGAACTGCTGGTGCACAAGGTCTTGATGGTACTCAGGGTACTCAAGGTACTGAAGGTTCATTTGGTGGTATTACTGTTGAGTATACATATAGTAATAACACAACTATGTCAGACCCAGGCGACAACTTTGCTCGTCTAAACAATGCTAACTTAACTTTAGTTTCACACATTGCATTAGATGATAATCCTTCTGATGGTAACTACGATATTTCTAATTTCTTACAGACTATTGATGATTCAACATCAACAATTAAAGGTCACGTAAAAGTATCTAAGAAATTTGATACATCTGTCTTTGCACTTTACACAATTGCTGGTCTTACAGACTCAGCCCCAAATTGGTTTGATATAGAAGTTGCTTACGTATCTGGTAACGGAACATTTACCAATGGCGAAGAACTTTTATTTACATTTGCTCGTACAGGTGATGTTGGTGCTCAAGGAACCCAGGGAACAACTGGTTCTCAAGGAGTACAAGGCACAGTTGGCTCACAAGGAACCCAAGGTACCGTTGGATCACAAGGTACTGTTGGTTCTCAAGGTACTCAAGGTACCGTTGGTTCACAGGGAACAATTGGATCTCAAGGAACCGTTGGTAGCCAAGGTACCCTTGGTGCTCAAGGTGCTGTAGGTTCTCAAGGAACTGTAGGAGCCCAAGGTACTCAAGGTACTGTAGGTGCTCAAGGTGTACAAGGAAGTGTCGGCACACAAGGTACACAAGGAACTGTTGGATCTCAAGGCGTACAAGGTACAGTTGGTACTCAAGGAACTCAAGGTACATTAGGTGCTCAAGGAACTGTTGGTGCTCAAGGTACTGTTGGTTCACAAGGAACATTAGGAACTCAAGGTGCTACAGGTACATTTGGTGGAGAAACTTTCAACTACGATTTCCTAACTAGTACCTCAAACACAGACCCAGGTTCAGGTAATTTTAAATTTAACAATGGAACAATTGCTTCGGCAACTGCACTTTACATTGATAATATCGATGGAAATGCAGTTAACATTACTTCATTCTTACAAACTATTGATGACTCAACATCAGGCATCAAAGGAACAATTAAGATATCAGGTGCAGACGAGCCTAATGCTAACTATGCGTTCTTCCAGATTGTTGGTACTCACAATGAGAACTCTGGTGCATATTTTACGGTTCCAATTGCATACGTTTCTGGTTCTCTATCAATTGGTAACACTGATCCAGCATATTTAACATTTGCACGAGTTGGTGACAAGGGTGATACTGGTGCTCAGGGTACAACAGGTGCACAAGGCGTACAAGGTACAGTTGGTAGCCAAGGAACCCAAGGTACTCTTGGAGCCCAAGGTACAACTGGCGCTCAAGGTACACAGGGTACAGTTGGTGCTCAAGGAACTGTCGGTTCTCAAGGAACTCAAGGCGTTCAAGGAACACTAGGAGCCCAAGGTACTCAAGGTACTGATGGAACTCAAGGTACTGTTGGTAGCCAAGGCACAGTTGGTTCACAAGGAACTGTTGGTGCACAGGGTACTGTAGGTGCTCAAGGAACTGTCGGTGCTCAAGGAACTGTCGGTGCTCAAGGCACAGTAGGTGCTCAAGGCACAGTTGGATCTCAAGGAACCGTAGGTGCTCAAGGTACCCAAGGAACTTTAGGTGCTCAAGGTACTCAAGGTACCCTTGGTGCTCAAGGTGTTCAAGGACAATCTGATCGCTACAAGACTACCTCTACAACTTCACGTTCAATTGCAGTAGCAAACAACGTAAGTTTTGTACTAGTTGATCCAAATCTTTCATACTCAGTAGGTCAAGACGTAGTAGTTGCTTACGATGTAAACAACAACATGTCTGCAACTGTAGTAAGTTACACATCAAACACTGACACACTTGTTGTAAACGTTAATGACGTTAGAGGTTCAGGAACATACTCTGCATGGTCAATTAACTTAGACGGTGCTACTGGTGTACAGGGTACGACTGGTGCACAAGGAACTGTTGGTTCTCAAGGTACAACAGGAACCCAAGGAACTCTTGGAACTCAAGGTATCTCTGGTCAACTTGGAACTTACGCAGAGACTATTACTCCAGTGTCTCCATACTCAGCAACAACATTTACAATTACACACAGCCTTGGAACACGAGATGTGTTAGTAACTGTTCAAGACGCTACTTACAACGAAGTAGTTACTGATGTAATTGCATCAACTACATCTGCTGTAACTATCGGATTTGCAGTTGCTCCTACTTCAGGTGAAACTTATCGGGTCGTAGTAAAGGCTTAATACGTGAGTAAAAGAGCCTTAGTACCTATCAACGTACTTGCCATAGGCACAGAGCCTACAGGCAGGTACGCTGGTGACATCTACTACAACACAGATGCAAAGAATCTATTTGTATTTGATGGTGCACAGTGGTTTGAGATTGTTACTAACGCAGCAGCAGATATACTTGAAGGCGGAGATGAGGCTGGAGGAAGTGATTCTTATTCAGCAACAATTGATGGCGGAAATGAAGCAGGTGGGTCAGATGTTTATGCCCTTTCGTATGATGGTGGAGGAGTAATTTAATGGCATCAGTACGCATTCAAGTACGACGAGGAACCGCTGGTCAATGGACTGCAAATAATCCAACGCCATATGCTGGTGAAGTTTGCTACGACACTACAAATAAGACATTTAAAATTGGTGATGGCAGTACTGCTTATGCTACTTTGCCATACTTTATTGATGAGGATGCAATTGCTGCACTTATCGCAGGTTCAGCATTAAGCACTACAGACGATCTTTCTGAAGGTACTGTAAATAAATATGCTACAAATACACGTATTGCAAATGCCTTAAATAGCGGCAGTAAAACAGGTATTACATTTACCTACGATGCTGGAACACAGGTAATTAATACAACTGTAACTCAAGTTCAAGGTACTACTGGTGCACAGGGAACTACAGGTGCTCAAGGCGTTCAAGGTACACAGGGATTACAAGGACCAACAGGAACTCAAGGTACACAGGGAACTCAAGGTACACAGGGAACTTTAGGTGCTCAAGGAACTACAGGAACACAAGGAAGTGTTGGTACACAAGGTACACAAGGAACTCAGGGAACTCAAGGAACTCAGGGAACCCAAGGAGTACAAGGAACTCAAGGTTTAAATGGTTCTACTGGATCCCAAGGTACTGTTGGTGCACAAGGAACTGTAGGTTCTCAAGGAACTACAGGTACTCAAGGAACTCTAGGTACCCAAGGTACTGTTGGTAGTTTTGGTGGAGCCACCTTTGATTACACTTTTTTAACAAGTACTACTAATGCTGATCCAGGAACTGGAAACTTAAGATTTAACGCATCTCCTACAACAGCAACTGCTATGTACATTGATGCAAGTAATGATGATTCTACAGACATCTCTTCCTTCTTACAAACAATTGATGATTCTACTTCAACAATTAAAGGACACTTCCGTGTATCAAAGAAATTAGATACCAGTGTATTTAAACTTTATACAATTTCTTCTCTTACAGATAACACAGGTTGGTTTACTGTTAATATTGCTTATGTTTCTGGAAATGGAACATTATCTAACTCTGATGATATTTTAATTACCTTTGCTCGTACTGGTGACAAGGGTGACACAGGTGCTCAAGGCACTGTTGGTGCTCAGGGAAGTGTTGGTACTCAAGGTACTGCTGGTTTTGTAGGATCTAATGGAGCCCAAGGTACTCAAGGTACTGCTGGTTTTGTAGGATCTAATGGATCCCAAGGTACGGTAGGTTCACAAGGAACACAAGGTACTCAAGGTACTCAAGGTACTCTAGGTACCCAAGGTATTGGCGGAACTAACGGTACTCAAGGTACACAAGGAACTATTGGACAAGTTGCTGCTGATCCAACAACTACAGTGTTGTTGTACGGTGGAATGTAACTAAAGTAGTTCTGTACTGCCGTTGTGAATTTGGCTGTGTTGAGCCGCTTCTGATAAAAACTTTATAGGTTTATATATTTGTGGTTTTACTGTAAAGGTATTAAATCGCATTTGATTTTTTTCTTGCTTCATTCTAAAGTTAAATATATACCAATCTATAGGGCAGTTAATTCCTTGTAATTTAATATCTGCAATTGCTTTTTCTGCCCCACGTCTACTTACAGCATATCCTGCACAAGACCACTGCTGATAAGACTTGCAAATGTGCTCTTCACTTAAATCATGCTCAGATTCATTATATGCAAAGAGTGAATCATCAGGTACAAAAAAAGAAAAGAAATCCCAGATAGGCATTAGTTCGCTCATGTATAACTCTGCAATACCTTTAAAGTTTTTACTTATGACTATGTCATCTTCAAACAATATTAATACCTTTTTATCAGACTCTAAAAACTTTTTATATGCCAAGTAAGTACTTGCCCAAACTCCCACAACACCAGAACTTGGAGGGAAGGTCTCTCCTGGCTTACAGAAATCAGTAACCGTATTTACTTTAAACTCTGGGGTTTGATTAATAAATGCTTCAGCCTTCTCTGCTGTATTTAGATACATAGTCTCAGAGCCAAGGCGTGGCAAGAAGGACATAGAGTTTAAAATGCCCTCATAAGATTTGTTTCTTAGTTCATTTCCAGTATCAGTATGAAAGACCTCAAAGCAGGCGTTATCTAGCACTTCTCAATCCATACTTGATATCCAGATTCAATCATTGTGTACTCGCCTTTACAGAGATTAAGAACGCAATCCACGCCCCTCTTTGGCTCTCTGTACTCTCCTCCGCCGTAGTTCCAGAGGTAATCATCAAATGCCATCACCCCACCTGATTCCAGGTGCCTGAAGCCATTTAAGCCATCCATAGCGGTCTGCAGAGCGGTGTGGTCGCCATCTATGTATATGAAGTTATATGAACTAGCGTTACGAATAAAGAAGTCATCACTGGTCATCTTGTGCTTTAAGATTCTTCCATCCTTTGGGAATCTTGAATCATAGTAAGCCTCTACTGAAACAAAATCTAAATCTTCATGGGCGGTCTCTTCACTGCCTTCCCATGTATCTACATCATCTAGATATTCAATCTCTCGATTAGTAAGTAGCCACTGCGTGGCGTCTCCTGTGTAGGTGCCGATCTGCAGTGCACGAAGTGGAACACTTGGTACATGTCTGAAGTACTTCTCTACATCTTTAAACCAATTAGGAAACATTAGTTAAACAACTTCATATTGTTAAGACATCCATTCACATACTCTTGAGACATCTCATAATTATCTAACAGATGTTCAAACAGAATCTTACTTTCATCTCTACGCCCAATCCACCAACTAGCAACAGCCTTCTCAAATAGTAGGCAGTATGAGCCGTTGTATTCAACATATCCTGGCAGTGGCTGATTATAGGTAGTAGTAGCAAATAGCAGACCTAGTTCAGCATAGGTATAGCATTCTTGATACTCCTTATTTCGTTCTTTAATTCTACAGAGCAGGAAGTATGCCTCTGGTCTATTTGGTAAATAAGCAATAGCCTGCATAATGTTGTTGTACACGGTGCGGTTTCTATCTCCTTGAGCACCCCAACATAGAGCCATCTTTAACAGAGATGTGTAGGTAATTAATGGGTGGGTTTTATACCCGTGTTCAGCGGCTCTTAAGTAAAACCCTGCTGCAGATGCGTACTGTAACTGCTCTTCATAAGCAGATGCTAAATCAAAGTTAATCTGAGGATCATTAGGATTTTCAGCCAGTTTTAAAGCCAACTCTTTAACGTCCATAAGACATGGCCTCCGTAATTATCCCGTTCACAACCTTCTTAGGAACCTCAAGAAGAAATGCACAGTTATCTTGAACACCAAATGTTAGTAATAATTTTCCTTTAAGAATTGCTGCGCCAACACAGAACTCAATAGGTGTATCTAAAAATGCAAATGGATTTGTCACGCCAACAAAGTTAAACTCTTTATCCCACACAATCATTCGATGACGATATGTAGAGTCTTTTTGATTTAAATAATTTTTCCACAATCTAACCTCATGAGTAAATGCAATATAATAATCGCCCCATGCAACGATGTTAGTGCCACCACGTTGATCAGGAGAAATCGGCGGAGTTTCTTTTACTTGTATCTGCTTACATTCAGACTTATCAGGATCAGCCCAAACGACTTCGGTAGGCATAGCCCACTTAACAAAATGATATGGCATATCAAGGATAGGCATCCAATTCTTTTCACAATAAGAATTAACATCTACAGGAGGTGGGATACGAACTCGTTGTACCTCTTTGGCTGTCCAATTGGTTTTATCTAATTCTATTTTGGAGTACTCCATGCGACCTTGCCCATTGGGCGTGGTATCACGCCGTACCCCGATCAGGTAGTAGTTACCATCCCACTGAGTAATGCGGACATCTTCTTCACCAACAAACTCCCAGATAGGTGGAACATCAAATTTAGAATAATCAACTTTAGTAAAATTAATTAAATTGTAATCCTTATCAAGACGGCCTAGGTAATTGGTCGTAACTAGTCGTTGGTCTCTTTCAGGATGTAGATAAGAGAGAGGTCCCCAAGGACTAAAAAATCTTTGATCTTTTTCAGAGTGATAGAGCGTGTAATTTACGTGACGAATATTTACTAATATATCGCCATCATGATCAATAAAGATAGATGGATTCATTAGACCCATACCGTATGAGGTTGAATGAGGTAGAATTAGGGGCGCTAATTTGCCCCCTTGAGAAACCGATTTTTGCACCAAATTCATAGGGACACTTTAGCCCACATAGTATTCTTGTACCAACTAACCTATGCTTATCCCCTTCGAAGGAGTCTCATGCCAACAGTATACAAAACGCTAGGGCAATCAAACCCAGCAGCAACAACAGCAACCACACTCTATACAGTGCCAACTTCAGGAACTGATACTGTTGTTTCTACAATCACCGTTTGTAACCAAGCCTCAACTGCAGGAACATTCCGCATTGCAGTTCGTCAATATTCAGCATCATTAGCAGCACAACACTACATTGCCTATGACACACCAATTGCAGCAAATGATACAATTGCACTAACATTAGGACTTACCTTAGATCATAATGGTACTAATGGGGACATCGTTTCAGTGTATGCATCATCTGCAAATATGTCCTTCTCCGCATTCGGTTCTGAAATTTCTTAAAGGAGGTCGCTAGTAATGGCGATTAGCAGATTATCAGACGCTTCTATACAAGATGGCCTTCCAAAGTTCGATAACTTGTGGGATGGCAAAACCGCTACATCTTCTATTGATACTTTAGGTGTTGTGGCAGTTGGTTCTGCTGGTGCTGCTACTGTTGAGTTTACTTCAATACCTTCAACTTATACGCATTTACAAATAAGAAGTATTTTAAGAAATACTGGTGCTAGTGCCAGTTCATCTGATTTGTTTATGAATTTTAATAGCGATACTGGTACTAATTATCGAGGGTATAAACAAATTGGTGGAGATGGTAGTAGTGTTTTTGCGGTTGCTAGTGGTACTTCAACTGGGGCTATAAATAAAATAGCAAATGCTTACTTTCTAAATAATGGAAATACCGCAAATGTGTATAGTGTGTGGATTTGCGATATTTTAGATTATGCAAATACAAACAAGTATAAAGTAACAAGATGCCTTAACGGACAAGACCTTAACGGAAGTGGTAGTATTAGATTTATATCTGGTCTGTGGATGAGTACTTCTGCAATTAATTCAATAACATTAACAGTAGAATTTAGCAATAATTTTGCTCAACATACTCAATTCGCCCTCTATGGAATTAAATAAAAGCGGGTATATAAAATGGCAACCTACAAACCAATACAATCAATAGTCTTAAGCACTTCTGCTAGTAGTGTTCTTTTTTCTGGTATACCGCAGGATTATACTGATTTGATAGTTGTAGTAACAGGAAATACTGCTAGTGGTGGCGAGGTTGGTAGTCTTATTAGAGTTGGTAATAACTCGTTAGATACTGGTAATAACTATTCTATGACGGAAATCTATGGCAATGGAACATCAGCAGCAAGTTATAGAGATACAGGTACAAGTTATCTGAATGTATTGATATCAACAAGTGGCACATCTACTGGAAATACAGTGTTACAATTTATAAATTATTCTAATAGCACTACTTTCAAAACAGTTTTGTCAAAAAGTCATGCGCCTTCAGTATCTTTAAGAAGCGCTGTTGGTTTATGGCGTTCAACTAGCGCAATTAACATTATTTCAATTGCACCATATACAGGTAGTTGGGCAGCAGGCTCAACCTTTGATCTATATGGAATTGGTGTAGGAGTACCAAAAGCAACTGGCGGGAATATATCATCTGATGGTAATTATTGGTATCACACTTTTACCGCTTCAGGTTCTCTTGTTACAAGTAAGGCATTAACTTGCGATGTTCTATCTGTTGGCGGTGGCGGTGGCGGAGGATGGAATAACGCAGGTGGCGGTGGCGGTGGTGAAGTAGATATCCTTAGTAGTCTATCAATTGCCTCTGGAGTTACTAAAACAGTTACTATTGGTGGCGGTGGCGCTAGAGCAACCAGCACCTCATCTGCAGGTGCAAATGGTGTAACTACAACTTTTGCAAGTGATACATCATCTTTAGGTGGAGGTGGCGGTGGAACTGGTGATGCATCTGCTGCTAATGAGGCTGGACAAACTGGTGGCTCAGGTGGCGGTGGTGCTTTAGGCCGTGCTGGCGGTAGCGCTTCAGGTTCTAATACAAATATTGGTGGTGCAGGTTTTGCAGTAGGTAGCGGACCTGAAAGATATGCTGGTGGTGGAGGTGGAGGTGCAACCTCTGCTGGTGGAGCCGCAAATGCATCTACTCGTGTTTCAGGTGCTGGCGGACAGGGATATGCCTTATCAAATATATTTTCTGGACTAACTATTTCAGGCTTAACACATTTTGGTTCTGGAGGTTCTGGCGGTATTTATGTTAGTGGTTCTACTGGTACAGCAGGAACTGCTGGTACAAATGCTGGAACTGGTGGACAACAAACTTCAAGTGGAAACGTAAATCCAACAAGTCCAACAATTAATGGCGGTGGTGGCGGTGGCGGAGGAGCGTATGTTTCAGTCAATGGTCGTGAGGGATCTAATGGTGCTTCAGGTATTGTAATTGTGAGGTATGCAGTATGAGTCTAGAAACAATGACAAAGTTGGCTACTACTACATTAAGTACTAGTACTGCAAGTGTGACGTTTTCTAATATACCGCAAACATACACGGACCTAAAAATATCTGTATCTGGAAGAACAACGGGTGGCGTCGGTGGCAGCAGCGAACTCGGAACTATAAGTTTTAGTTTTGGCTCTACGTCATACACCTGGACTGAAAGAATACTTGGTGCAAACGGAACTGCGGCGTACTCCACTACTAATTCTGTAGTAGCGACATCACAGCCTATATACTGGTTAAATGGCAGCGGTTCTACCGCAAGTACCTTTGCAAGCGTTAACGTAGATATACCAAATTACACGTTAAATAATGCCAAAAGTATTATTTATGAGGCTGTGCCTGAGTATAACGATACTACATTAAGACTAATGCTAGGCGGTGTCTCAACAACAAAAACAGATCCAGTAACAGAGATTATTCTTACCGCAGGACAAACAGCCTTTGCCCAACATTCAACTTTCACACTCTACGGCATAAAAAATGCACGGCAGACAGCAGGCAACTCAATAAAAGCCACAGGTGGAAACATATCCTTTGATGGTACTTATGTTTACCATGTGTTTAACTCTACTGGTGCATTTGTTCCTTCTCAACCATTAACTGCTGACGTACTGGTAGTTGCAGGTGGTGGTGGTGCTGGATCATACTTTGGCGCAGGCGGTGGCGGTGGTGGAGTACTAGAGTTTGCATTACAGTCTTTATCAAGTGGTAACAGTTATACTTGCACTGTTGGTGCAGGAGCAACTGGAGTTGTAACTAATATCCCTGGAAATAATGGCAGTAACTCACAATTTGGATCTTTAACAGAAACTATTGGCGGTGGCGGTGGCGGTGGCGGTGTTAGCGGGGGTAATGGTAAGAATGGTGGCTCTGGTGGAGGTGGTGGACAAACAGGAACCGCTGGTACTGGAACCGTTGGTCAAGGAAATAATGGTTATACCTACAATTTAAGTCAAAGGGCTGGCGGTGGTGGAGGCGCTGGAGCAGCAGCAACAGATGCCAATGGTGGCATTGGTAGAACAAGTGGTCTTATAAATTCTATAGGCTCTATTGGTGCTGGAGAAACTGTTTCAGGAAACACTTATTTTGCAGGAGGTGGCGGTGGCGCTCCAAGTAACGCCACATATGGAACTGGTGGCGCTGGTGGAGGTGGATCTGTAGCCAATGGAAAATCAAATACTGGCGGTGGTGGAGGTAGTGATCAATCTGCTGGTGGTTCAGGTATCATTGTTGTAAGATATAAAGGCTAAAGGAGAAATAAATGGCGCAAGATGAAACTACAACCTGTTATACATATGAAGTAAGGATGCTAATTCAAATTCTGGCTAAGGATGAAGAGGCTGCAAAAGAAAAATTAGATAAAGATGGTGGCTACGTTACCAAGCGTGATGTAGAATTAAAGGATAGTATTTCACTCTACAGTGGATTGAATTAAGGAGAAACAATGGCACATTTTGCCGAGATTGATAACGCTGGAATAGTACTTCGTGTTCTAGTTGTTGCTGATGATCAAGAGAATCGTGGCCAAGAATTTTTGGCAGATGATTTAGGATTAGGTGGCACCTGGAAGAAGACTTCATACAACACCGTTGGTGGAGTACACACAAGTGGTGGAACTGCCTATCGCAAAAATTATGCTGGCATCGGATACAAGTACGATGCTGTAAAAGATGCATTCATTCCACCAAAGCCATTCCCATCATGGACATTAAACAATGACACATGCCTTTGGGAGGCACCAACACCAATGCCTGTTGAAGAAGGAAAGTTCTTCACATGGGACGAAGCAACCACATCCTGGAAAGAGGTAACTGAATAATGGCTGATACAAAAGTAATTGTAAATTGCGCTACTGGTCAAACACAGATTGTTCCACTAACTGCTGCAGAAATTGCACAACGTGATCAAGATGCTGCTGCTGCACTAGAAGCACAAGAGGCTCGTGAAGAAGAGGCTGCTGCAAAGGCTGCGCTAAAAGAATCTGCAAAGGCAAAATTAATTGCAGGAGAACCTTTAACTGCCGAAGAAGCAGCAGTACTAGTAATTTAAGTTTCCCCCTTTTTCTAGAAAAGGATTTGTCCTGTGAGCGTTAGAAAGTTTACTTCAGCCAGCATCTCTAGTGCTGTTATAAAGTCATCTAAACTCTGGGACCAAGAAACTTTTCCAGGTACATTTGAAAGTATCTCTACTGCAATAGTTGATAGCAGTGGTGCTAGTACCATTACTTTTTCTAATATTCCGCAAAATTATAAACATTTACAAATTAGGTATATTGGTCGTGGTTCAAGCAGTACTGTTTATAGTCGTTTAAGATTTAATTCAGATACCAGCACCAATTATTATACACACGAACTTTATGGTGGTGGTGGCGGATCACTGGGCGCACAAGCGTATTCGGGAAGTTCTTTCAATGCGATAGTTTTATCAGGGCAAGGATTTACTAGTGCATCAAGTACATTTAACGGAGGTATTGTTGATATATTGGATTACACATCAACTTCTAAAAATAAAACTGTAAAAATATTAGAAGGTTTTGATGCTAATGGAAGTGGTGCTTTAGGTCTTTACTCAGGTCTATGGTCTGCTACCCCAGCCGCAATTACAACAATAGAAATTATTATAAGTTCAGGCACATTTTCTCAATACAGCCATTTTGCCCTATACGGAATTCGAGGAGCATAAATGGCTGTTGTATACAACTATAATGCAGGTCCTACATATACAAAAATTGCTAGTCAGACTTTAGGTAGTGCGACGGCATCGATTACGTTTTCTAATATACCACAAAATTATACAGATTTAGTTATTGTATTTACTGGAAAAAGTACGACTACAGGTTCTGCAACAAATGGTTTTAGATGTAGAGTTAATGGTGATACTGGCTCAAATTATTCAGGAACTCCAATAAAAGGTGATGGTTCTACGGCTAGCGGTACTAGATATACTAGTACTGCATTTTTTGAACCAGCAGATATTGCTCAAACTAGTAGTACAAGTTTATCAACTATTATAATTAATTTTATGAACTATTCAAATACAACAACATATAAAACATTTATATCAAGAGGAAATACTCCAAGCAGTGTAGTGGAAGCATATGCAACCTTATGGCGTTCTACTAGTGCTATTGACTCAGTTACTTTAAGTCGAGATTTTGGCGTTAATAATTTAGCATCGGGTTGCACAGCAACACTCTATGGAATAGCAGCAGCATTAAAGCCAAAAGCAACTGGTGGAAATACAGTAAGAACAGATGGAACTTATTGGTATCACACATTTACTTCTTCAGGAGTATTTACACCTACTCAAGGAATTACCGCTGATTACTTGGTAGTAGCAGGCGGCGGTGCAGGTGCATCTGTAGGTGGTTCAGCAGAAACAGGTGGAGGTGGTGGAGCAGGTGGATTCCGTGTTCTTTTATCTCAATCTTTATCAGGACAATCTTATACAGTTACAGTTGGAGCGGGTGGGGCTTCAGGTTCCAGTGGGGTTAACTCATCTTTAGGGTCTATTAGTGCTACTGGCGGTGGAGATGGTGCTGGAGGATCAGGCGGCTCAGGTGGTGGTGGTTTGTCTCAAGATGGTGCACAAAGATTTGGTGGAGCAGGTAACGCTGGATCATATTCTCCTGTAGAAGGTTACGCTGGTGGTAATGGTAATTCATCAAGCAATTCATACGCAGGCGGTGGTGGAGGCGCAGGTGCTGCTGGTGCCAATGGAACAGGTGGACAATCTGGTGCAGGTGGAATCGGTGCAGGTGGCGTTAGTTACGCCAATTACGCAACTATAAACGCAATGGCTTTAGCAACTGGTACTGGAGTTTTATCTAGCGGTAACTACTACTTCGCAGGTGGCGGTGGTGGAGGTTCTGCCAGTGGAGTCAGCGCTGGTTCAGGTGGAACAGGCGGCGGCGGTGCTGGTTTAGTTGCTGGAACAGTAAATACTGGCGGCGGTGGTGGCGGAGGTTCTCCTAGCAGTGGAAGTTCACGTGCTGGTGGTTCGGGTATTGTGATTGTGAGGTACTCAGCATAATGGCACAGTCATATCAATTAATTGGAGCAGTCACTGTTGGTAGTGGCGGTGCGGCTAGTATTAATTTTAACAATATCCCAGCAACCTATACAGATTTATTATTAGTTCATTCTTTAAGAGAATCAGGTAATTCTGCTACTGCTCAAATTACTTTTAACGATAGCACCTCAAATTATCTTAACCGCTATTTAAGAGGTAATGGCGCTACTGCTACATCAAGTGATCAAGTTACGTCTTTTCTTGAAACTTTTGATAATTATGCTAGTTCAACTGCTAGCGTTTTTGGCAGTTCTTCTGTTTATATTTCAAATTATACAAGTTCAAATAATAAATCTGTTAGTGTGGATACAGTAACTGAAAACAATGCGACTACCGCTTATGTTCAAATAAGTGCTTCTCAGTGGAGTGATTCTTCAGCAATAACAAAAATTACTATAACTGCTGGTGCTGGAACTTTTGACCAACACTCAACTGCTTACCTATACGGCGTAGGTGGTACTCGTGCCACTGGTGGAACTATTACTGCTGATGGCGCTTACACTTATCATACATTTACTTCTACTAGTACTTTTACTGCAAATGAAAAAATTAAAAATGCCGAAGCACTTGTAATTGCTGGTGGTGGTGGGGGTGGAAGAAACTATGCTGGTGGTGGTGGAGCAGGTGGGTTCCGTATTGTTTCTGGTTTATTATTACCAGCAGGAAATACTTACACAGTAACTGTTGGTGCAGGTGGTAATGGTGGTTCTATTTCAGTTAATAATGGAACCAATGGTTCAAATTCTGTATTTTCTACTATTACATCAACTGGTGGTGGTGGTGGAATTGGTGGAGACGGTAATTATTCAGGAATTGAAGATGGTGGTTCAGGTGGAGGAACTAACGGATTTGGTACAACATCAAATATTGGATTAGGTAATATACCATCAACGTCTCCTTCACAAGGAAACAATAGTGGTTATTCAGGTACAAATAGTGCAAGTGCAAACTACGGTGCTGGTGGCGGTGGTGGCGCAGGGGGCGTAGGTGGAGATGGAACTAGTAGTAGAGCAGGTGGTGCTGGAGGTATTGGTTCATCCGCTGCTTCTGCATGGGGTTATGCAACTGTAACTGGTCAAATTTCAAATAATACTTATTTTTACGCTGGCGGTGGCGGTGGTGGCGCAGGGGGCGCTGGAGGTACTGGAACTGGTGGTGCAGCAAGTACTGGTGGTGGAGGTGCTGGTGGTGCAGGTAATGGAACTGCTGGAACTGCTGGTACTGCTAATACTGGCGGTGGTGGTGGTGGTGGCGGTTACAGCAACGGTAATGGTGGAGCAGGCGGTTCAGGTTTAGTAATTATTCGTTATCCTAATAGTTAATCCTTTTATAAAAATAACGGTAGGGGATAATCCACACCATGCGTGGTTCAAAAGTCCAAGGACGATTTAAGATAGGTTTTGAGACTCTCTCTATGGATGAGGGTATGGTCGATGAACTCCGTGATCCTGTAGGAACAATTGTTGATTGGTGGAGTTGGGATGATGCAGCACTTGCTGCTGACTATGCCAATTACGTAGATCCAGTTTACGATGTATCAAATCAAGATCCTACTAAGGGCCGCAGATGGAATGACCCCTTTGATTTGCCCGTAATTTTGGCGCAATTAATGCGTGGTACAAACATAATGAATGAACGAGGATTCTACGTAGTAGATACTCTGCGCCTCGTTGTTTCTGTAGCAGATATAAATAGATTACTCCCTGCAATGGTCACCGATCCAAACCAACACATTAAGGATCGTGTCGTATTCCAAGATGCAGTATTTGTTCCTACCAGAGTCTTACCTCGTGGAAGATACGCCGAACGTTATTCAGTAGTAACTATAGACTGCAACCTAGTCAACTCAGAGGAGTTAGTAAATGATCCTCAGTTCCAAGCATACGCAAACTAGCCTTGGGAAATTTTGAAGAGTTATTAGACCCATCTCTCTTTGAGTTTGATGCGGTAGAATTAGATGACCAAGTAGAAGAGGATGATGATGGCAACTAAAAAAGCAAAAGGCAAAGTTGAAAAGGTTATGAAGGAGTACAAAGAAGGAAAGTTGCACTCAGGTAAGAGGGGTCCTGGTAAAGGCCCAGTTGTTAAATCAAAGAAGCAGGCTGTTGCTATTGCAATGAGCGAAGCGGGAATGTCAAAGAAGAAGAAGAGTAAGTAATGGCAAGACGGCGCAGGAACATTGGAGCAAGGGCTGGTAAGCAGCCACAGAAGAATATTCAAACAAATGTTACTGAGAGTAAATACGAGGCTGGCGGTGCTAAATTAAAACGAAAGAAGGGCGGCATAGTGAGAAAACCTAAAGCCCCAATTCGTTATAAGCATAAGAAGTCGGTGGCTTAATGGCTGATAAGAAGAAGCCAGAAAAGCCAGTAACTCTTGCTATTGGTGTTCCTAAGAAAAAAGCCAAGGTAGTTCATAAAGTTTCTAAAAATAAAAAGGGTGATGTGGTTGTTGAGCACACCAATACCAATCAAGGTAAGTGGGATAAAATCAATCTCACAAAAATGGGCGGATCAAAGACTGTTAAGCAAGGTGTCAAGGCTGTAAAGAGTTGGCACAAAAGCAATCCTCATAGAAGTCAGGGACGATAATGGCAAAGACAGCAGCATGGCAACGCAAGGAAGGTAAGAATCCAGAGGGTGGATTAAATGCAAAGGGTCGTGCATCCTATAAGCGTGAAACTGGCGGAACATTAAAACCTCCAGTATCGGCAAAAGAGGCAAAGAAGTCTCCTAAAAAAGCAGCACGTCGTAAATCATTTTGTGCAAGAATGGGTGGGGTCAAGGGACCAATGGAAAAGAATGGCAAGCCAACTCGTAAGGCACTAGCATTAAGAAAGTGGGATTGTTAATGGCAAAAGCATTTTGGAATACAAAAGATCCTTCAGGTAAAGATAAGAAGTTAACACCATCTCAGAAGTCTGCGGCTAAGGCGAGAGCCAAGGCAGCAGGACGCCCCTACCCAAACTTAGTCGATAATGCAGCAGTTGCTAAAAAGGCTAAGAAGACTAAGACGAAAGGTAAATAAATATGTGTAGCACCTGTGGCTGTATGAAGCCAAAAGATAAGCACGGCATGAAGACTCTAGCCGCTGCTAATAAGAAGTATGCTAAGAAGAAGACAGACAAGAAAAAGAAGGACAAAAAATAATGGCTCTTAAGTGCACAATGAAGAACTGCAAGTGCAAGTGTTCCACTTGCCAGAAGGGTAAGTAATGAAGAAGTCACTAAGCCCTAAGCAGATGAAGATTGCTAACGCTGCAAAGCCTGCTGATAAAATTACTGGCGCAGATTTTAAAGCGCTAAAGAAGAAGAAGAAAAAGAAGATCGTCTAATGAAGTACACCAAGGCCTCTGACAAGAAGCAGGATGCCAAGACCACAAAGGGATTGGATAAAGAAGAGAAGGCCAAGTTTGAAAAGATGGATAAGAAGCATCGCAAGCCTAAGTCCCAAGAGGATGACCGCAAGATGGATGTTGCTAATATAAAGAAGATTAAATCCGCATCTAAGAAGCACGAAGCCAAAGAAGGTAAAAAAGGCGAGAAGGCTGAAGACAAGCGAGAAAAGAAAAAGAAGTAATGACTAAGCCACCTACGGGTGGCTTTTTCATTTATCATTGCTATATCAGAACACCGCTGCGGTGCCTGACTACTGTCCCACAGGTTGCGATAAAGGGGTTATTTATTATGGCTTATAAGCCTTGGTACGAACAGGTCGCTGAGATGAATAATCAAGGCGAACGTGAAGAGTTTATTCGGGGTGTGTTTGGATTCCGCCCTAAAGAAAAACGTCCCGCTATCGCATCGATTCTTGCAGGTACAACCGCAGCCTATCTTGCTGGTGCTGTGTACGTTGGCGCAAAAGCGAAGGCGAAAGCGAAGAAGAAGAAGTGACCTACCTAAAGAGAGCCAAAGAATCCCTAACTAAAGCCAGTGTAGAAACTACACGCTTCATGGGCGCTCACTTGCGTTCAGAGGCCCGTGCTTCTGGTTGGCCAGAAAAGATTGTTAAGCACCTGCATGTTCGCCATGATAATGGATCCTTTACAGTTCATGGAAACCCAGCCCATAAAGTTCAGATCCTAGATCTTGAATACGGAACCCCAGATACACAGCCAACTGCTGCTATACGTAGATTTAATAACAGACAGACTGAGGCTGAAAAGTTTTTAGTTAATCGTGCTATGAGACATCTGGATGGTCACCTATGACATTCTTATTAGATGAAGATGAAGCACTAAGAAATCTCTTAAAGGAGATGACCGTTACTGATCAACAGGCTGCATCTGCAACGGCAAAAACTATTACACACAAAGCGCTTACTACCAATGTAGTTACAATAACTACATCTACAGAGCACGGCTTTGAAGTTGGAGACACAGTTACAATTGCTGGTGCTTCAACGCCCTTTAATGGCACCTACAACATTACGTTAATTCCAACTTCTACTACATTTAAATATGCAAAAACAAATGCAAACATTGCAAGAGTTGCTTCAGGTGGCACTGCTACTCCAGGAACTACTAGAAAAGTAGGAGTATGGTTTGGACAACCCGATCAGGAAATCAGAGCGCAGTCTTATCCTTATATAACTATTGATATGATTGATATCTCTGAAGACTTTTCTCGTGCCATGAGAGGTAGAGTAAAGCCAGCCTATTTAACTAACCCATCAGTCATTGGTACAAATACTGCTTGGGATACTGATGAGCATAACTGGGATATAAACTATCCAATTCCAGTAAACATTGATTATCAAATAACTTCTTTTTCTCGCCAACCAAGACATGACCGTCAAATTTTGGCACAACTTCTTTACTCAAAGATTCCATTACGATTTGCTGTTTTAGATACAGGACCAAATACTGTGTTTGGAACAACTCGTCGTTTGGATGTTCTTGATATTTCTAAGAGAGATATTACAGAACAAGGAAAAAGACTATTTGTAAATGCAATAACAGTCCGTGTCTCATCTGAGATTGCGGCTGAAACATTCAATAAGATGTACAAAGTGTTGCAACTAAACGTCACAGGTACAACTGGAAGTCAGACCCTTGGTCGCTCTCAGTTCACTACCATCGATACGTACACTCAATCGGCACCATAAGGTCCCTCCCCCAAACTAGTTAGGAGAAAAAATGGCTTATAGCCGTCCAGGTGTTTACATAAGTGAACGCCTACTACCACCAGTACTCCCAAGTGGAGTTACTGCAAATGCTGCTGGCGCAATTGTTGCACCTTTTGCACAAGGCCCAGAAACAGTAACCCTTGTTAACTCTTGGTATGAATTTACCAAGTACTTCGGAGGTTACAACGCAACCTATCCAGCCACCTTCCAAGTTGGCTCATTCTTTAGTAATGGTGGACGTGAACTTTATGTTCAACGTCTGCTTGCGGCTAACGCTGTTGCTGCTTCTAGAAACTTAACAGATGGTGGCGGTGCAACTGCTGCGACTGTTACTTCAAAGAACGCTGGAACAGATGGTAACAACCTTCGTGTTGTATTGACTGCTGGTGACGTTGCAAGCACTTATACACTTACTCTTTACAAAGAGTCAGGTGTAGCAAACGACATTTCTGATGACATTCTTCTTGAACAATATTCAAATATTGTATTTAATGACGCTGCTTCAAGTGATTATGCTCCAACAGTAATTAACATTATTTCACCAAACATCTCAGTATCTGTTGCTGGTGGTTATGCTGGTGCATCTATTACTCTAGCAACCTACCCACTAACAAGTGGTTCAAATGGCACAGCAACCGCTGCTACTGACTACACCAACTACAAGGCTGGTGGTTCGTCAGTATTTGAGCGCTTTACCTCACTAGACCGTCCACTAGTACTATTCCTACCTGTTGCAAATGCATTAGCATCTGGAACAGTTTCAGTCTTTGATGCTGCAACATCTTGGGCAGAAGACAGTAACGGCTTTGTTGTAATTGGAACCGATCCAGATTTAACAGTTGCAAATGCTGTTTCTTTTGCTGGTTCTCTTGCAGATACAAGCAATGCTGCTGTCTACTATCCTAACGTGTTCATTTCTGATCCACTAGGACGTAGTTCTGGAGCACTTCGTAAGATTGAACCTACTGGCGCAGTTGTTGGTCTTTACCTATCAACAGATGCAAGCCGTGGCGTATTCAAGGCTCCTGCTGGTATCTCAACTCCAGTACTAGGAATCGTTTCTGTAGAAAAGTCATTTACCTCTGCAGAGTTAGACACAATGAATGCAAGCACATCCCCAGTAAATCCAATTCGCCAAATCCCTGGTGCTGGACTTTCTGTAATGGGTGCTCGTACATTAAAGCAAGATGGAACTGCAAACAAGTATGTGAACATGCGTCGTTCTTTAATTTACATCCGCAAGAACCTAAAGAACTTAACAGAGTTTGCATTATTTGAAAACAATGATGAAAGACTGTGGGCACGTATAAACACAAATCTTGGATCATTCTTAAATGAGTATCGCAATCAGGGTGGTCTGCGTGGAGCAACTCCAGCACAGGCTTACTTTGTAAAGTGCGATGCAGAGAACAACTCAGATGCAGATATTGCAAATGGTGAAGTTCACATTCAAGTTGGTGTTGCTCTTCAATATCCAGCAGAGTTCATCGTCATCGATCTCAGCCAAAAGACGCTGAACTAACCCGAAGGAGATAATAAATAAATGCCTACAATCATTAATAATCGGTCAAATTTAATTACCGATCCGTTACGTAACTTTAGATTTTTAGTTACGTTTAAACCATTGACAAGTGTTGGTGGTGCACCAACTAGTACTGCAACTAACAATCTTGCTAATGCAGTTACTTTTGGTTTTACATCAATCTCTGGAATGGCGGTTACAACCGACTCCATTCCTTACCGTGAAGGTGGATACAACACTACCGTTCACCAGATTCCTGGACAGACTACGTTTGCTCCTATTACGTTACAACGTGGCGTAATTCTTGGAACAAATCAAAACTGGGAATGGATGCGTAACCTATTCGCAACAGTTCAAGGTGGGGGTTCAACCCGTGCTAAGAATGAAAACTTCCGTTGCGATCTAGAGATTAAAGTCTTATCTCATCCAGTTCCATCAGCAGGTGAGACTGCTCAAAACTCTCCAGCAGCAACAGACCACGTAGCAATGCGTTTTGAAGTTTACAACTGCTGGCCAACTGCTGTGGCATACTCAGATCTAAACGCAGGTGATAATGCTCTACTTGTTGAACAGATGACTCTAGTCCATGAGGGCTTTAATGTTAACTGGGCAGCAAACTTATCTACAGACGCAGCAGCGTTCTAAGCATAATCTAACAAAGGATAACAATGACGAACACAATTAGTGCAGCGGTTAATCCCGCATTAGCAAATCAACTGTTAAACAAGGCGATAAATGAAACGCCAAAAGAAAGAACGCCTGAAATTGTATCTCCTTCAGATACTACTGTTGAACTTCCTGGCGGCTATATAAACGCCGCTGGGGAGGTCATCAGAACCGCAGAAGTTCGTGAACTTAACGGTAAAGATGAAGAGACAATTTCAAAGACTAATAATTTAGGTAAAGCAATTCTTACAGTTCTACAACTAGGAACTGTAAAGATTGGTAATGAACCAGCCACAGACAAGATCCTTGATGATCTACTAGTTGGTGATAGAGATGCCATTCTTCTTGGAATTTTAAAAGCAACCTTTGGTAGCAAAATAAAGATCCCAATATTTGTTGATGGTGAAGATAAACTTGTAGAAGTTGATGTCAATACAGATATTAAAGTAAAACTTCTTACTGACCCAATAAATGAGCGGGTATTTACTGTTAAAGGAAAGTCTATTGACTACACAGTCAAACTTCCTAATGGAGTTGTACAGCGAGAAATGATTAACAATATGGAGAAGACACCTGCAGAACTAAGCACAATTGTTCTAGAGAACACCGTTGTCCGTATTGGTGAGAACCCTGTATATAGCAAGAGCCAAGTGCTTGCACTTAGCGTAATTGATCGTAGAAAAATTATTGACGAGATTAACAAGAGAGCACCAGGTCCTCAGTTTGAGGATGTGGTAGTTGTTGATCCTGACACAGGAAGTGAGGTAACGGTTCCTATTAATTTAGGATCCTTATTTCAGTTCTAATGTAATTGGTTATGTCAGATTGTTCTCTGAATGGTCTGCCATAAGTGAGTTGTACGACAGTTGGTCTCTCTCAGAGATAAAGGACATGTCTCGACGAGAGAGAAGTAACTGGTTAGAGGTTGCCCGAGTTAGATACGAAAGGATGACAAGTGGCTAAAGACCCTATCTCCCAAGTATCTGGGCTTAATGCAGGTCTAGATAATACTGTAAAAAAATTAAGTTCTATAGAGTCGGCATTAAAAAGATTAAGTGGACTTGCTGGTACCACTTTAAAATCTGTAACTTCAATCTTAACTCCAAGTGTTGGCCAAGGATCTAGTTTAGGTTTAGGAAGTAACAACGCTCAGTTTAGTAATGGAACAGGTAATAGCCAAGGCGGAATGATGCCATGGCTATACACTAAAAAAGGTGCTGCTGCAGTTGGTGGAGTTCAGTTTGGTTTAGGTGTTGCTGGCGGAATGTACGATGCAATTCCAGATCTTGGAACAACTATTGCTCGTGCATCTGGTTTTTACACCGCATCACTTCGTAGTGCTGGAGCCATGAATCGTGCTGGATTAGCACGGGCCACCTTTGGTGCTTTGGGTGGAGGAATTACAGGTCCTGGTGAAGATGCCGCAGCCGCTGCAATGCTTGTCCAAGGATATAATTACATGCCAGGAACTGCAGACTTTACTAGAGCAATGCAAGAAGTTGGTGGCGCTGCACGTTACTTAGGTATGCCAAATGCTACTGCTGCTCAGGCTATAGGTGGTTTGCACACTGGTGCAATGGGTGGAAATCTTTATCAATATGGTATTAGTACTTTTGATCCAAAAACTGGAAAAGCCAGATCTACTGGAGACATTGCTAAACAACTCTTTGACAGAATGACGCAAGGTAGAAAAGTAACTGCTGAACAAATGTCGGTGGCTTTGCGTGAGGGTTTTGCAGGACAATCTTTAAAGGCTCTAGGATTTTCTCAATCACAACAAGAAATGTTTGGAACCCTGCTCACAGACATGGCTGCAGGTAAAAGAAATATTGATTTAGAAAATGCACCCTTTAATCCTGATAACCCATTAAATGCACAAATGAAAATTGCTACATCAATGACGTCATTGATGGAGCGGGGTACAGAGCCAATGATTGCTGGGTTTAATAATGCAGCAACTGCAGCGGCCGCATTAAATGCACAGTTAGAAAGATTGCCTGATGGGTTCTTTAAAGCAAAAGGATTTGTTCAAGGATTCTCTAATACACCTGGCGGGTCAGTTGTCAGTGGAGTTGCTGGAGGAATTGCTGCGGGTGTATCCACAGTTGCAATAGCCGCTGGCGCAAGGAAAGCAATGGCTGCAATGGCTGCAAAGGGTGCGACGAGTGTGCTTGCATCTGGTGGCGCTGCAACTGCTGCTAAGGTTGGTATGACAGGGTTAGGAAGAGCAGTACCAGTGCTTGGTGGCGCTGTTGGTGCAGCAACTGGTCAGGGATTTTTAAGCACAGTTGGCATAGGTGCTGCGGCTGGTGGAATTGGTGGAGCATTCTTTGGTGGAATTGGCGCAGTTCCTGGAGCAATTGGTGGGGGAATTTTATCTGGCCTTGGTTATTTAGGTACTAAAGCATTAGCAAGTATGTTTGGAACTCCTGCTAACGCAGTCCAAACATCTCAAACAGGAACACAGATGGCGGCTGGAATGGATCCTGGTTTAGTACAAACTCTACAAAATGCTGGGTTTAGCGGAGCATCCTTAAATACAGCCTACGGAATTGTAAAGGCTGAATCTGGTGGAAGAGCAAACGCATACAATCCAACAGGTCTTGATAAGTCTTACGGATTATTTCAAATTAATATGGAGAACAATGATCCTCGTAATCCTAATATGGGCGTAAAACGTAATGAGGCTTATCTAAAGAAATATAAATCCATAGGTTACACAGGACCTGAAAGTCTTAAAGATCCAACTATAAATGCAAAAATTGCTTATGATATTTCTAAAGGTGGAACAAACTTTAATCCATGGACTACCTATACTAGTGGAAAGTATTTGCAACATACTTCAGGAGTATCTACCGCAAGTGTTGGAACAAACACCGTAAATGTAAATGTAAATTTAGCCAATGCATCAATAGCAGAGGCTAACTCTCTAGCCAAAAAAATAAAAGAAATACTATTAAATGATAAAGATCTTCAAGCGATGGGGAGTAAATAATGGCTGGTAGATTAATAACAAGTGGCCCTAATAAATATGCTAGACCAGGATCTGTTAGTTTAACTACAGCCCAAATTATTTCTAACGTACAAAACGAACAGCAACGAGTTAATGAAGAAAAGAACATTAAGGCTGAAAAAGCAAAACAACAGAAGGCATTACAAGCAGCGGTCTTTGAGTTTGACGTACTAACAACTGCAAAAAAAGCAAGGTATGTAGAGTTGGCTGGATTAGAAACTACCTTAAGAAACCTTTACACCGCTTATGCACCGCCTCCATACTCTGCGGGGGAACAAGCAAACTTAAATACGGCTATAGGTAATATAAATGCAATGAATTCAGCAATCGCTGTTCTTACAACTAGAATAAATACGGCTGAAACTTTAAAGAAATCTATTCAAAATCAATTAATATCTTCTTCTCAGGCTGCTGCAAAAAAAGAATTTGATGCAAGAAAACCTGTGATTAATCCAAAAACAAAAAAGCCAAGTGGAAAGAAATCTGTAGAAAAACCAATAAAAGGTGCTACAGAAGACCCTCCACCAACTACAACACCTCCAACACCTTTCTATACCTACAACGCACCAATGGTTAGATCCGCATATTTTAGAAGTAAGGGTCCTCAAAGTGAAAATACTTTTAGGGGAATTTCAGATGCAGGCAATTACACAGATGCAAAAAATATGTATACCCCAATTAAATACGACCCAATTACTGGAACAGTACTTGAGTCAGCGCCTGCCGCTAAGGGAACTATTCAAATGTCTCGTAGTCGTATAGATAATACACAGTTTTATAATAAAAAAACTGACTCATCAATTGATCCTAAAATGTATGGATTTAAATTTCTATACAATCCAACAGAGGTAAGTATGGGGTGGGGAATTGCCGAAGGATTTAACCCAGAAGTTGTACAGAGCGGTGCTGATGGGGGTATAACTCCTGTAGGTGCTGGATTAAATCAAAGCACTGTAGATTTTACTTTGTTATTAAATAGAATTGGCGACATGACTTATCTAGATTCTAATGGATTTATAACTGGTGCAGAGAATCCTTATCCAGGAAACTTTAATAAACTAGAAGATTTAAAAATGATTTATAAAAAAGGTACTATGTATGATTTAGAATATTTGTTTAGAACAATAAATGGACCAAACGCAACTTATACATCTAGTCTAAATGATAAAACTGCAGATAGAGGTTACTTAACGGGTGCTCAAGTAGAACTTCATTTAGGTGATGGACTTAGGTACTTGGTAAGAATAGGTTCCATAAATATAAATCACACTGTATTTAATGACAGAATGGTTCCTATTATTTCTAACGTACAAATTAGTTGTCATAGATTCTACGACCCTCCAGAAATAAAGGATTAAAAATGATCTTTTTAGATAGCAGATACGCTGATGGACCTCTATTTAAGGCTTGGCATGCTAAAAAACAAGAGTATCACTTAACAGTTTTTAGAACTTACCCAGATTATTTACAAAGTTATTTTATATATGAGTGGGTTGAAACTGATCGACTAGATATATTAGCAACTAAATTTTTAGGAAGCCCTGGTTTATGGTGGCAAATTTTAGACATTAATCCTAAAATTATAAATCCAGACACAATACAACCAGGTACACAATTAAGGATTCCAAATGCTTAATCCAGGACTTCAAAATAGAAGAAGTACTTCTTTTAAAGTTACCTATCCAGACTTTCCTTCTATAACATCTTTACCACGCAGCATTACTTTACATCAAGAAATGGGTAAACATGACATTGTGGAAATTAAATATAGAAGTGTTACAACATCTTTATATAAAAGTATAAAGACTGGAGTGCCCGTTGAGATTACTTGGAAAAACGATAAAGTATCTGGCATCTTTAGGGGATATACAAACATAGTTTCTTTTCCAATTAAACAAGATCAATATCGTGAATTAAAAATTATTTGTGTAGGAGCATCCTATCCTTTAAAAGAACAGTCTTCTAAGGTATGGATAAATAAAACAGCCCCTGAGATTGCTATTGATATTGCTAGAAAGTTTAAATTAAAACCAGTAGTTACATCTCATCCAACTAGATTTACTCAACAGTCTTTGGCTGGTCAATCTTACTGGGAAAAATTAAATGAATTAGCAAATCAAATTGGTTATGGAATGCAAGTATCAGGAACTGAATTACATTTTCATCCTATAGATAAAATGATAAATCAATTTATGACCGTAATTCCAGTTATGGCATTTAAAGATCTGTTAACATCTCCATCTAATTATTACAGCGCACCTACTCTAGATGTGTTTGAAAGCCGTATTGGAGATTATATTGAAAATCCAGATGAGTACAATAGAACCAGAAACACAGTCAGCGGTGTTGATCCAGTAACTGGTAAAGTTTACTCATCAACAACTTCACCAAATAAAGTAGGAAAGTCTTTAAGACAAAATACAAAAGACCCATTATTTTTTCAAAATAAAACCACCGTTGTGGTAAACAGTAACGCAATGGCTAGATCATTATCTGAAGCCGCATCTCATTTGGGAAGATTTAAAATTCCAGCAACGGGTGTTGGACAAGGGGACCCAAGAATCGCTCCTTGGAGAACTATTGAAGTAAGGGGTACTGGAGACAATAGTGATGGCTTTTGGATTGTAAAAAAAGTACAACACTATATGCATGCCGATGGTAGATACCAAGTAGAGTTTGTTTGTGTAACCGATGGAGTTGGTGATAACAAATCTAGTGCATTTAGACCTTCTAATGCTGGTACTGTTCCAACAAGAGATTTGAAAAACGCTCAGGCCAAGGGGAAGGCAACATCCACTAAACTAAGTGCTAAGTCGCCACTAGTGTCTCAAAGATCTGCTGGTTACAAAGTTACCCCAAGAAAGTGGACAGGTAAATAATGGCTGAAAAAGCGATCTCTCTTCCTTTTTTAATTGACCCATATGGTCGAGTGGCTTCAAGCCAATCTCAATCAAAAATTTGGTCAGATAAAGTTAAATCAGTATTAGGCACTACATTACGAGAAAGAGTTATGCGTCCTAATTTTGGTACTTTAATTCCTTACTCTCTTTTTAACACAGAAAACACAGCGGCTGTTGAAATAGAGTCAGAGGTAACTAAAGCATTTACAGAGCAATTAGCGTTATTAACTCTGGAAAAAGTTAACGTAACCAGTGACCCATACACAAACGTTCTAACTATAGAAGTAATATATGGATTACCAAACGACGAAATAGTAAGTACCGTCGTCGGATTGGTTCTTATTCAAGGTACTAAACCAATCTATGAGGAGTTGCTATGACCATAGCCCCAGTATCTAATATCCCAGTATCAGTTGATTACACTGGTAGGGATTACTATTCGCTTAGAGACGCACTGATTGCCCGAATTCAAGATCGAATTCCTGAGTGGACCGCAGCAGATCCTGCAGACTTTGGTGTTGCTTTAGTTGAGGCTTTTGCATATATGGGAGACTTAGTCTCTTACTATATAGATAGAACCGCTAATGAGGCTTTCTTAGCAACTGCTACTCAAAGAGATAGTATTTTAAATATTGCTTTAACTTATGGCTATACTCCCGCTGGCTATAGAGCAGCAACCGTTGATGTTATTTTTTCAAATACATCAGCAAGTTCGGTAACCATACCCGCAGGAACTGTACTAACTGGAACAGTTGTTATTGAAGACACTGTTGAAACCGTTTACTTTACTACTGATGCGGAGGCTGTTGTAGCCGCTATTGCTGGAGAAACTCCTGGTACATATACGGTGGGAGCAACACAGGGACGATCAGTAATTCTTGTTGCTGAAGATGTAACTACATATGGAGAGTTAGTTGGAACAGCAGATGGCACTCCGAATATGTCTTTTGAACTTGGAGAGACACCAGTAGTTGATGGAACAATTGAGGTATTTGTTCAAGATGGAGACATATTTTCTAAATGGACACAAGTGCAACACTTGTTAGATTACGGTCCAACAAATCTTGTTTACTCAGTTTTTTCTGACTCAGACAATATTGTTACTATAAATTTTGGTGACGGTGTATCAGGAGCGATTCCTACAAACTACTCAGAAATTAGAGTTAGGTACACTGTTGGTGGAGGGTCTATTGGAAATATATCAGCCAGTACTTTAGATAGTATTGATTATATTCCTGGGTTATCCGAAGGTCAGACAACCGCAATTCAAGGTGCAATTACTTTAACAAATGCTGCTGTTGGATTAGGTGGTTCAGATCCTGAAAGTAATGAACAGATCCGTGTTGCTGCTCCATCGTCTCTGCGTTCAGGAAATAGAGCCGTAACATTAAAAGATTTTTCTGATCTTGCGGTTTCGGTAAGTGGAGTAGGAAAAGCAAATGCAACTGCAAATGTTTGGACATCAGTGACTCTATACCTTGCTCCAACTAGAACAGCGCAAGATACCGACATTGCTCCTGGGTTAGATGACAATGAGGACCCAACAGCGGAATTTACTCGACTTCAAGAAGATGTTTCCGAGTATCTTGCTGACAAGGTTTTGATTGGAAGCACTGTAACAATTCAACCTCCTACATATGTTGACGCAGTTGTCACTATGCAGTACACAAAATTAGAAACCTACACAACTGACGAAGCAGAAGAAAACATAAAGAATGCTTTGCTTACAGGTTTTGGTTATGTAAATATGGCATTTGAAGACACGATTTATCCTAGAGACATTGAGTTTGTAGTTCAACAAGCCCCAGGTATAGAAACCGTAACGGTTACTGCTCTGTATGAGTTTGGAGCAGGATCTTCTTTAACAACGCTAATAGGAGAACCTGATGAAATATTTCGTTTCTTAGAAGAAAACGTAAACCTTAGTGAGATTTGATGAATACAGATAATCTGTACTTTGGAATATATAGGGGAGTTGTTAAAAACAATAGGGATCCAAAAGATCAAAGACGTCTAAAAGTTTCTATTCCACAACTTACAGGGACAGAGATAACGGATTGGATTGATTCTGTAGAACCCTCTAATCTAAGTATTGACGTTCCCGTTATAGGTCAGGGTGTTTGGATTCAATTTATTGGAGGTAGTTTAAACTACCCTATTTGGATTGGATCATTTGGTAAAAACCAGGGTAAGAATAAAAAGATATTTATCAAACCTCTGGCTAATACAACCTCTTTAACTGGACTATCGGCTCATATTATAACTGTCAAAAAATCTGACGGAACTACAGAAGTAGATTTGACCGCTACCTTTATGGCTTTAGCAAATAAGGTAAAAAGTTTAGAGACACGTATGACAACGGCAGAAGGAAAGATAACTACTTTAGAGAGCACAGTAAGTACTTTAAAGTCTACTTTAGCAACAAGAACTACTGGTGGGCATACCCATACAACCAATGGGTAGGGAGTTAAGACAGTAAATAGGAGACAAACAAGAGAAAATAGACCGTTAGGTCTGAGAGGAAATTAAGTGACAGCATCATATCCAGCATCGGTAAAGTCTTTTACTACAAAAGTTGACTTTACTGATACCGTTCTGGCCGAACACGTTAATAGCCTTCAAGAAGAAGTAAATTCTATACAGGCTAACCTCGGAACTAATATAAAGACAGGCTCTGGTGGTGTAGGTAACTATGACACCGTAACCACGGCTTGGAATACTTTAAAAGATAGAATTACTAATATTGAGTACGGGTTAACAGATGTCTGGGGAGCAGTGCCCAGTGGTGGATCTACAGGTCAAGTATTAACTAAATCATCTGGTAGTGATTATGCAACTTCTTGGACTACAATTAATGCGTTACCTTCTCAAACAGGAAATAGTGGGTACTATTTAACCACTAACGGAACAGCCGCCTCTTGGGCTGCGGTTAACGCAACAGGAGAAACAATTAGTTCTTTCTTACTCGCTGGCTGTTAAGGGGATTCCCTAGTGGCAAAATATGGCGTAAATTATTACGGCTCATCTAGTTATGGGTCTTTTGTTAATCTTAGATTCTCTGTTCAACCAATGTCAGTATTGGCAACAGAACTATCTACGGTGTCTTCTTTTTCGAAAGTGCTTGTTGAATGGCAAACCCCTAGAGGTGAATTTACTCGCATAAGACTTGTAAGAAATCAAGCAGGATTTCCCGAAACTTCTGAAGACGGCGTAATTATTTATGATGAATTTGCAACAGAAGGAACTGTTAGTAGAACATCAATTATTGATGGAGAAGATAACCCAACAGATATACCTTTAGTTCCTGGCAGACAAGTTTATTACAGAATGTTTTTGTTTACTAATACTTTAGTCTGGAAAGTTGCTGGTTCTATTACAGCAATTGTTCCGTCAGACCACGGTATACAAGATAGGTTTATGGCAACTATTCCAAGAGTTTTTACAAGCAAATCTCAAGAACCCTTGGGAGCAGTTGATGTAGATTCTGACCTTTATAAATTTATGTCGGGATTAACTTTTGCTCAAGAAGAATTATACACTTTGATTGATCTATTAAAGCCAAGACATACGGGGTTAGAAACTCCTTTTGAATTAATACCAGCAGAAGTTACAAACTACGGATTACTTTCAGAATCTGCTTTGCCAGTTAAAAATCAAAAAAGATTAATTCGTGAAGCCCTTTATATGTATACTCATAAAGGAACTCAAAACGGTATTGAAACATATGCTGAATCATTGACTGGATTTGAACCAACTATTACTGTTTCTGAAAACTTATTATTAACAGTTCAAGACTCGACTTTTTATGGAGGAGTTGGAAATTGGATTGTTAGTAACGCAGTGCTAACCTCTAGCACTGAACAAGTTCCTGACTCAAATACAAACCAAATTGACACAACAAAGACTGGAAAAGTAGTTGCATCAGCCGCAGGCAGTATGGCTTTGGGTTATGCAAACCCAACCGCAAAAACAGTAACTGGTTTACAACGAAATGCAGGTACAACCGTTCTTCAAGTTGCTGTTGCAAACCACGGGTATTCAGTAGGTCAAACAGTTATTCTTTCAGGATTAACTTCAGATTTTAATGGAACATATTCTATCACTACTGTTCCAGCAAGTAATCAGTTTAATGTAACAACAGTTGCAACTACTTCTTATAACGCTTCTGCTCTTAATGGTTCAGTTATTGCAGTTGTGGGAGGTGGCAATGTAATTACACAAGGTGTTCCAGTATTACCAAACACTGAGTACACTGTTTCTTGTAAATTAAAGTCTCCAGCAAGTGCGGGAAATATAACTTTATCAGTTACATTTTACAATAAAGATGGACAACCTACATCAGCAGCAAAAAGTTCTACTGCTGTTGCTGCTAATAATACGTGGAAGTCTGCAAGCAAAACTGCAACGTCTGATGCAGACTCTAGTTATGCAGGAATTTCAATTGATTACAGCGCTGCTGGTACTTATTATATAGACCAGGTCTGTATGCAGGAGGGCGCCGTTGTTGCTTACGATGAAGCACGTGCAATTGATGTGTTTTTACTTCCTTTAAAAACAAACTATATTAAAAATCCATCTTTTGAGGTCAACTCAACTACGTGGGCATTAAGTGGGGCAACCTTTACACAAAACTCTAGTGTTCCAACATATGGATATTCAGGAGATTACAGTGGTCGATTTGTAGTAACAAACCCATGGAGTATTACTACTGACTATGAGATACCTATTACTGTTGGAAAATATTACACATTATCTGCATCCATAAAAGCGTTGGCCGCTTTATCTGCAAATTTAAAAATTACTTTTTACAATGATGCTGATTCTGTTGTAGAAACGGTAACTGAAGTTATATCTGTAACCACATCTTTTGCAAATTTTACTTTAACTGGATTAACAGATTCCGCATCAAATGCTTCTTATGCCAAGGTTTCTTTTTATGGAACTACCGCTGGAACCATTTTTCTTGATTTGATTCAGTTTGAACAGTCTCAGATAGCCACAGATTACTTTGATGGGTCATTGCCTTCAGAGTATGGAGCGGTTTGGGAAGGAACTGATGATGCTTCTTATACCCATTTGTACCCAAATAAACCTAAAAAAGTTCCTAGATTAGGTAAGACTATGAATGACTGGGTACCCCAGAATGCCTTCTGGAGATTACGCACCTATGATGGAGTGGAGTACACCACCACTACGGTGTAGGATCTTGGGCTATGACTACAGACATAGTTATCCCAGTATTACTCACAGGAATGGCAGTTACTTACGTAATTGAATTTCTAGATCTATTTATTTCTGGCTTTATTACTAAGCCAACCTTAAACAAATACTTTGCGCTACCTCTAAGTTTCTTAGGTCTTTGGGCGCAAATGGATTTGTATTATGATTTTTTTGTTTTAGTTCCTGCAGCAACTTTTGTATCTTTAGCAATAGGAATGTACTTAAACAAACCAGTAGTGATTAAATCACCTACTCGTTTATCACAACTGTAGGAGGCGTATGAATATAGGAGTTATCTCTTTTGAAGACGTATGTGTTGATGAGGGTATGGAAGCCCTCATTAATAAATACGGCGCAACTAATGAGTTAAAGGTCTTTATTCCAGTAACGGGAAATGAAAACCATTTTGCTGAGAGTGTTATAGAGGTATGTAAGAAGCACTCTATAAAGATAACTTGCTTTATAGTAAATGCTTTTGAAATAGATCATCTACTCATTGCTGCGGATGACATAGTTATTACCGATAACCCAGTAAAAGAAATTATTCGCCAGATAACTCCTAATGATGTAATTGGAATAGCGTGGGACAACTCGACACAGGCTCATCTAATACTTGGCGCTGTTGAAGATTTTGGTATAGAGGTCTGGGATATCTCAGAAGGATTAGATAAGATTGAGGTTGATTACTCAGAGGTAGGAACTGACGAACTGTATACCGCAATGATGGATAGTATGGGTGTCTTTGTGGAACACATGGCTGACTACATAATGACCACGGTGCTTGATGTGTTAGCCATTGAAGTAGCCAAGCGCATTGAAGAGGGAGATGGGGGCAAAGACATATCCCCCTTTAAGGAAGACACCCCTTGAAAATCCCTTTAGAGGCTTATTCAGTTCCCCTTACCGATTATCAGTTCCGACTGCTTGCTGTAATTTGCCATTTATCGGGCTCCAAAGACCGTTTTAAGACCTCAGTAGAGGAGTTGTGTAGACAGACTAACAAAACTTCTGACCGAACCGTTAGAAGTGCTCTCAAAGCCTTAGAGAAGCATGGGCTACTTATTAGAACTCCCAGCAAGAGGGCTAATGGTTTTAAAGGTATGGACTGGTATGAAGTGGTGGAAAATTACCGCACTACAGAAAAGGATGCAGTAGATTACCGCACTGAAAATTACCGCACCTCACATGACTATAAGTCACATAGTAGTATGACTAATAAGTCATTAGTACCTAATAGTAAAGATAGTAATAAATTAAAAGATTCTGAATCCAAAGGGATTCTAATGAAAGAGATACGAGTACCTATGAGACAATATCAAGATGATGGAGATAATCTGGCAGGCTTTGGACTCGTCGAACCGAAAGATGTTCCAGGCCCTAAGATCAGAAAATCCGATCCTAAGACTAGGGGACGACGACCAGAGCATGAGTGGACTCCAATGGATGTCGCTGCAGAGTTTTCTTATCGTGTCGGGCGCAAGTACCCCTTACTCCCTGGAACAGTTAGCGTCAAACAACTCTCAGGAGCCCTCGCTAAATTTAGAAAGCAATACGAAACCAACGCCCTCATTGAGTTAGAGTTACTCCGTCTGTTTATGGCAGATGAGAGAAACTTTAAGAACATTGGCGATGAAGCACCTATGCTGTATAAGATGTACCTTGCTTCTTTTGGGAAGAAGATGAATCAAGCCAGAGAGAACCTTGGTCTTAATAAAATTAACGCCCCAATAGATACATCAGTTAAGATGGGAACAATGCAAGCAAGTGATGGACGTACTTTCCAGAATTCACTTTCTGGTAGAGCACAACTAGCAAGATACGAAAAACGACTAAAGGAGAATGTAAATGGCTAAAAAGGTAGTAAAGACATTTAGTGCACATCTAAATAAAAATGTTGAAAAGGGTGGCGCATGGATGGCTATCATCAGTGTAACAACTGAAGGTATAGATGGCACAGAGACACTGAACATGGCTGCATGGTCAAACGCATCAGCAGGCAAGCGCTGGGTCAAAAGCCAAGTGCAAGCACTTACACCACGCAAGAGCGTGAAGATGATTGCAGGCGAAGGAAAAGACGCTAAAGGAAAGCCAACATCATTTGTTGGCGTTGTAACTTTTAGATCTTAAATAATGCTCGAGTTCAGTTTCTTTTGCCCTTCTTGTAAAGACAAGACACAAGGCGTAGCAGTTGAACGAGGTAGCATGAATATGGATTTTAAGTGTTACTCTTGTAATACCGATTGGGAAAAGGTCATAGTAGACAGAGGGTCAGATGAGTAACAGATTAATTTATCCAACTAATAATAGAGCGCTTAGATTTTTTGGCGATGTAATGATAATGATTGGTTCCTGGATCCTAAATGTAGGCATGCGCTATGGCGGTATGTATGAGTATGAGTTTGAAGACGACGATGTATGACATCAATCAACTCTCAGCCTTAAAGAAGCACTGGCTACTTCGTAACTCAAATATCCCACGTCGCTTCCTCGGCCTTGAGCCACAAGACCTTGTGGACAGAGCGGGATCCTTTCCTGACGAGGTGAGTACGTGGATAGATGACTGTGTGAGCGGTCAGGTTATAAAGCAGATCGGCCATATCGGAGTTAATGGAGTTGGTCTTCTATTTGATGGCGGACCTGGAATTGGTAAGACGACCCACGCAGTAGTTGCTGCTATGGAGTTTGTTCGCCGCCTTCCTGATACTGATGCTGATGCTGCAAGAGTATTGGGCATGAGTGCATCTGACTTTGGTCTTGGCGCTAGGCCTGTGTACTACATGACTTATCCTGAATTCTTATCTAGAAAGAAAGCAACCTTTGATTCTGACTTTGAGGATAAGAAGCAATCTGTCTATGAGATAGATGGCTTTCATGGCAGATCTAAATTTGATTGGTTAAATGTAAGAATTCTTGTAATCGATGACTTAGGAAAAGAATACGGTTCTAAGTACGATGACTCATCATTTGATGAGATACTACGTCTTAGATACGACAAGGCTCTGCCAACAATTATTACAACCAATGTAAAATTAGAGAATTGGGAAGCAGAGTATAAGGAAGCAATGGCAAGTTTTGCTAACGAAGCCTTTATTCGAGTTCCAATAGTCGGTGCAGATTTAAGAGCAGCACAATGAAAGGGATGAGCATGGATAGTCCTTGGCGGACAGTTCAATTGTTTATCTCTTCTCAGGCTGCGGGCGTGTTTGAGGTTGAGGTTGATACTGGAACAAAAAGAGTCAGGTGTAGTTGCCCTGTTTGGAAAAAGAGTTTAAAGTGTAAGCACGTCTCTTTTGTTAACAATAAAATGAGAATGAACAACGGACATTATTCGATCCTTGTGCCAGAAGAAATCCCAGAAGAGTTAGCCTCACAAGCCAACTCTGACCCAAAGGCATTTCGTGATTTTGTAGTTAGGTATGCTAAAGTCGAGGTACTATGAAAAATGGAGACATATCAAACGTCTCCTCTCCGCAAGTCATTTGTGTAACAGATGTAGTAATTCCTTTAGTAGAAGAAGTTACTAAGAAATTATTAGTTACAAAAGTTGGCTTAAAGTTAGGGGAAATAAATCTTCAGGGTGCTAACAAACTCTGGTTGTTATCAAACAATTATGGTATCTCTTTAGAGTTAGCAGGTTATGCTGATCAAGGGTGGACCAAAGAGTTACTTGAAAAAGCCTTTGAAAAGTTAGAAAGAGAAGTAGTCAATCCATTTAACTATTGGAACCTCTACGAGGACCCAGGTGAGTTAGTTAGAAAACTTCCTTACCGTGCTAATCTTCGTGGCGTAGTAGATGTTCAATGGAGAGTAGCAAGATACGGATCAGCAGGAATAGAACTAGATAACTTGTAAGAGGGGGCACTAAATGGCATCTGACAACGAACATCGTTTAGTCAGTAAGGTCATCCGTGATCGAGACATCGTTCCAGCACTACAGCGTGGTGTTAATGAGTCTTGGTTTTTAGATGACGACAACCGTAAAGCATGGTCATTTGTTCGTAAACACTATGGTGAGTACAGCGAAGTTCCTACTGCCGTAACAGTCAAAGATCATTATCCCAATTACAAAGTTTTGGATGTTCAAGACAATCTTGAGTACCTCTTGGATACCATGGTTGACTTTCGTCGCAGATTACTTACTCGACAGGGACTTGAAACTGCAGTTGAACAATTACAGGACAATAATCACGATGCCGCTCTTCTTGCGATGGAAGCAACTATTACCAAGGTTAATGAACAAGGCATTCTTGGCACACATGAAATAGATTTAACTAAAAATACAGAACAACGTTACAAAGAATATCAAGCCCTACAGAACGAAGAGTTCTTAGGTATTCCTACTGGTTTTTCAAAGATCGACGAAGCAACTGCAGGTTTACAAGGCGGTCAATTAATAACAATAATTGCTCCACCAAAAACTGGTAAGTCGCAGATTGCATTAAAGATGGCTGTCAATGTTCATATGCAGGGATTTATTCCAATGTTTCAATCTTTTGAAATGAACAACCATGAACAACAACAAAGACACGATGCAATGAGAGCAAATATTTCTCATGGCAGATTACGTCGTGGAAAACTATTACCAGCAGAAGAAGATAGGTATATAGATATTTTAAATAAAATGGAAACCGAACCATCTTTTCATTTAATTGATGCTGTAAATGGAATTACGGTCTCAGCCTTAGCAGCAAAGATTGAGCAAACAAAACCAGACATAGTATTTGTAGACGGTGTTTATTTAATGTTGGATGAAGTAAGTGGAGAAATGAATACACCACAAGCAATAACAAATGTTACTCGATCGTTAAAACGGTTAGCCCAAAGAGTAAACAAACCAATCATCATTACAACACAAACCTTGTTATGGAAAATGCGTGCTGGAAAGGTTACTGCCGACTCAATTGGTTACTCATCTTCTTTCTTTCAAGACTCTGATGTTATTTTAGGATTAGAGCCAGTTGAAGAAGATGAAGATATTAGATTATTAAAAATTGTTGCCAGCCGTAACTGTGGTCCTAGTGAAACTGCTTTAACTTGGCGTTGGGAAACAGGTTGCTTTCATGACGAAGAACAAATGATGAAATGCAAATTTTGTTCTGATTGGGGCCGTGTGTGATTGATGTAGAAAAAATTCTTTTATTTTTAGAGGTACCTCTTCACGCACAAAGAGGTTCTGAAGTTAATGGTTTATGCCCAATGCATAAACAAAGAACAGGTAAAGATGATCACAGGCCTTCTTGGTGGATAAATTCTGAAACAGGCGCTCACATTTGTTTTTCTTGTGGTTATAAAGGAAATATTTATACTTTAATTTCAGATATAAAAGGTATTGATTATCATGATGCACGAGACTACATTGACGATACCGCAGAAGTTCCTATTGATTCTTTAATGAAAAGAATTAAAGAGTTACCACAGTACGTTGTTGCTGAAGAAACCATACCAATGTCTGAGGCTAGATTAGCGGTATACGGAGAGCCGCCCGACATAGAACTAAAGAAAAGATTTTTAACACGAGAGGCCGTAAATAAATATGAAGTTTTATGGGACAAAACAAATGAAGCCTGGATATTACCTATTCGTGATCCCGAAACCTTTTCATTATTAGGTTGGCAAGAAAAAGGCGCTAGAGGGAGATTTTTTAAAAATCAACCTGCTGGAGTTAAAAAATCTAAAACTGTTTTTGGAGTTCAACATTTAAACGAGGAACAATTAATAGTGGTTGAATCTCCCTTAGATGTGGTGAGGTTAGATTCTGTCGGAATTTGTGGATCCGTATCAATTTATGGCGCAATGATGAGTGAAGAGCAAGCAAAAATAATTCGTAGAGCAAAAAGAGTGATAGCCGCATTTGATAATGATCCTGCTGGAAAAAAAGCCTGTGAACAAATACGAGATTATGCTCGTAAATATGGTTTTGATTTATTGTTTTTTAATTACACGGGTGTTGATGTAAAAGATGTGGGAGATATGACTCCGTCAGAAATATTGACTGGACTAGAAACTGCAAAACACATGTTGCATGGAAAAGCCGCTTACCTATAATGGACTTAAGAGATAAAGATCAACCCTTACACGTATGTATTTGCGGCTCTACTTTGTGGAATGTAAAAGCAATGTTTGAAGATGGAGAAGTATCTTTATATATGTTAGATATGGAGTGCGCCTTGTGTGGCAGTTTAGCAACTGCTCCAACGCCAATAGATAATGTTTAAAGGAATTTTAAAACCATATCAACCCGAAGCAGTAGACAAAATGGTTAATCGTAAACGAATGCTTGTTGCATATGAGATGGGTCTTGGAAAAACCTGTATGACTATTGCAGCACTTGAAAAATTAAAAGAGAACGGAGAGTTAACTAAACCTATTTTAATAATTGCTTTATCTAGTTTAAAATATCAATGGGAAAAAGAAATTCAAAAGTTTTCTGACGCAAGAACCGTAGTTATAGACGGTTCAAAAAGTACTCGGTTAATTCGTTGGGATAGAGAACTTAGTGGAGTACGATCTGCAGATTATATTATTTGTAATTATGAAACAGTTGTTAATGATTGGGACTCTATTAAAGACGAAGACTGGGGAGCGGTTGTGTGCGATGAAGCCACAGCCATTAAAGGTTTTAGATCTAAACGTTCAAAGGCTGTAAAAAAGTTATCTGCAAATGTACCTATTAGATTTGCTCTTACGGGCACCCCAATAGAAAATGGTAAACCAGAAGAGGTGTATAGCATTATGCAATTTGTAGATTCAAAATTACTTGGAAGATTTGATTTGTTTGATCAAACTTTTATTGTAAGAAATCACTTTGGTGGTGTTCAACGGTATAGAAACTTAAATATATTTCACGCAAAAATGAAAGAAGCGTCGGTCCGAAAAGTACAAACAGATCCAGACGTCGCTCCCTATCTTCCCGACACAATTCATCTAGATCCAATTCAAATTTCTTTTGACACAAAAACCTCTGAGTTATACAACTTAATTGCTAATGAATTGAGTCAAGAATTATATGAAGCACAACAATTACTTGGAGCAAACTTTTCTTTACTAGCACACTACGGACACGATAGTAAGCCAGGTGGTCCAGCAGACATGATGCGGGGTTCTATTATGTCTAAGATTACTTCTTTAAGAATGCTTTGTGATCATCCCAGTTTATTGATCGATAGTTCTGAAAAATTTTTAAAACAAGAAGGCGAAGGCAGTGCCTATGCATACAGTTTAAAAGAACGTTCGTTGTTAGAAAACATAACTAAACAACCAAAATTAGATGTATTAAAAAGTTATGTGGCTGATCATTTAGAGACTGATCCAGAAGCAAAAGTAGTTATCTTTACATCTTGGGTCGGCATGCTTTCTAGAATTAAAGAAGTTACTGGTGGGACTATATATACGGGAAGTATGAATGCAAAAGAGAAAGAAGCAAGTAAAGAAAAGTTTCTTACAGACCCAGATTGTCGTGTGTTTATTTCATCAGATGCAGGTGGCTACGGTGTAGATTTACCTATTGCAAATTTGTTAATAAACTATGATCTGCCTTGGTCTGCGGGTTTAGCCGTACAAAGAAATGGACGAATTAAACGAGCATCAAGTAGATGGCCAAGCATAATTATTCAAGATATTATTGTAAAGGACTCTATTGAAGAACGACAATTTGAAATGCTTCAACAAAAAAATGCAGTAGCAGACGCAGTAATGGATGGAACGGGAATCAATTCTAAAGGAGGAATTGACCTAACCGTGGGAAGTCTGATAAGTTTCCTACAACAACAGAGACCTTGAGGGGGTTAACATGGCAAGAATAAAAAAAGAAGAACCTAGAGTGGCTGCAATAGATGACCTTGAAGCACAGGCTAAACAATATATATTTTTTAAAAAACAAGTTGAGTATTTTGAGTCAGAATTAAAACTGCTCAAAGAAAAAATATTTGAAGTTGTAGACACCAAGGGTGAAGTCGATGGCAATGGAAATATTTTTGTAGAACTTCCAAATGAAATAGACGGCGTAACCATGTTACAAAAACAAAGAAGAGTGTCTCGTAAAATTGATCCACAAATGGCTGATAATTTAATTGTGTCTAAAGGTCTTGAAACTGAGTTGTATAAAACTATTCAGATTATTGATGAGGATGCTTTAATGGCCGCATTGTATGAGGGAAAGTTAACTGAAGAAGAGGTTGACTTAATGTATCCACAAAAAATTGTATGGGCTTTAATTTTAAATAAGAGATAATTATGGCTGGATTACGTGGAGACGATGAAATTTTAGAAGCGTTTGCTGATTTAGAATACATTCCAGGTTCTAAAAGAAAACGCCGTGAAGAAGATCCAAAAGTTTCTCGCCGTAAAAACGGGGAGAGTAATGGTTGGGATGCAAATCCGATCATTAAAACATTAAGTGGAAAAGAAACAGAGGTTTTTACTATTAGTGCATTAGCACTAGCGTTAGAAAAAACAATTGTTACTGTTCGCTTATGGGAAAGAAAAGGCTACATACCTAGAGCACCTTATAGACTTCGGTCTAAAACTCTAAAGGGAGAAAAAATTGGAGGAAATAGGGTGTACACCAGACCATTAATTGAGTCCGCTATTGAAGAGTTTTCAAAACGTGGATTACTAGGGTCTGCTCGTGTAGAGTGGTCTAACCAAGATGACCTAACAGAGGCTTTAATAAGTCGTTGGAAGGAAATCACAAACCTAGAGAGCCAGTAGTGATTAAGTTTGTACAGTGATACAACATCCTCCGTGCCTCATTACCGAAAGAAGAAACAAATGCCAATAACCAAACCAACAAATGATGTTGCAGAAAATCCTGCAAATTATTTAGATGAAGACAGCGAAACTGCAGAACCAAAGATTGGTACTACAGTTCAACAAGGTTGGGAAGCAGCAGAGGCTCTCTTAACTGAGAATTCCTCAGAGTTTCCAACAGAGTTTCGTTTTTCTGAACAACCACAATTAATTAAATTCTTAGAGGATGGACCCTTCCGTGTCTACGAGCAGCATTGGATTGAACGGCCAACAGGCAAAAAATCTTTTGTTGCTTTAGCAGAAAATGATCCGTTTACTGACATCCTTGGAAGTAAACCACGTTCACGTTTTGCATTTAATGTGCTTGTACTAACTGGCGAAGCACAGGGTGTGCAGATTCTTACAGCACCTCCAACACTTGCAAGACTAATTAAAAAGTCTCATGAAGATGAGCGCAAAGGACCTCTGTCAAAAGAGTTCTGGGAAATTTCTCGGATGGGTACAGGGCCTACAACAAACTACACTATGGAGTTTGTTCGTGGTCGTGACCTAGCGGAGGAATGGAAGTTGAACCTCGATGAGGTTCAAGAACTAGTAGCACGGGCTGTTCCGTATACAGCCGAAGTAATTCGAGAGACCCCTCGCTCCGAAATGCTTAAGATTGCTCGTTCCTTGGTTTAACCAAGATTCCAATGTGGCGGAGCCTGTTTATTTCCGTTTTCAGGCTCCACCACTTAACTTATTAGTGAGGGAAAATAATGAACATTATTACAACTAAAGAACAACTAAGAGATCTGGTCGAGTATTACTCATCAGTAAATGCATTTGCATTTGATGTAGAAACAGTTGGAGAAAACAGAATTCAACCTGTGGTAAACGACGTATTGTGGATTTCTTTAGCAACAGAAGGAAGAACAGATGTAATTCCCATGGGTCATCCTAATGGGGAATTTTTAAGTTGGGATAAAGAAATTTTGTTAAGTGGTCAACGCAAGGCAGTTGCTGGTAAACCTTTAACAGATGCCGACTATTCTAAAAACCAAGCAAAATGGAAACCAGTATTTGATTTACCACCAGAACAGTTACTACCTGGTGAAGTGTTTCAAGCATTAAAACCATTGTTTTTTAGTGACAAACTAAAAATAGGACATAACATTAAATTTGATTTAAAATCAATTGCTAAATATTATCGTGGTGTTGTTCCCTCAAAACCATTTTTTGATACTCTAATGGCAGCGTTTATCATTGACAATAGAAATAGAATAGCCTTAAATCTTGCTGCTTGTGCTGAAAGAGAGTTAAGTTTAAAAGTAGAAAAAGGCGTAGGTGCAGAAGTTGAGGCTCACGCTTTTTCTGTCGTGGCTAAATATGCAGGCATAGATGCAGAAGTAACTTGGAATTTATATAAAACTTTTTCTCCAAAATTACAAAACGGATTAAAAGATGTATGGGATTTAGAAATGGGATTAATTCCAGCATTATGTGATATGGAATTAACTGGTGCAACAATTGATGTAAAAGAACTTACTTCTTTAAAAGCAAGTCTTGAAAAAGACATTGATTTAGCAAAGGCTAAGGCTTGGAAATTAACTGGAAAACCTTTTGCTATGAATTCGGTAAAAGAAAAACAAGAATTGTTGTTCTCTTCCAAACCAGAAGGTCGTGGCATTAAACCAAATTTACGTGTACGGGTAGCCCTTACTGCAAGAGGACAAGCCGTTGCAGCAACTGATGCAAGTAACTTAACTATCTATCATTACTCTGTTTCATCAGATGCTCTTGAATTTTATAGGTCTAAAGATGAGTTAGTCGATGCAATTCTTGAGTATCAAGATTTAAATAAATTAATGACAACTTACGTTATGCCATATTTAGGTGGAGAAGTTACAAGAACTACAATGGGTAAAGAAAAAGTTTTTGATAAAAAAAGTTTGTTAATTAATGGCAGAGTTCATACCAACTTTAAAGCCCACGGAGCAGAAACTGGCAGATTCTCCAGCAGCGATCCAAATTTACAAAACATACCTAGTGCAGGAGAGTATGGAAAGTTAATTAGAAACCTATTTGTTGCACCTCCTGGATATAAATTAATAGTTGCTGATTACTCTCAGATTGAACCTAGAATCATTGCTTCTTTTTCTAAAGATCCAATTATGGTAAAAAACTATTTAGATGGAGAAGATATCTACACAACAATTGGCAATACAATGGGAGTAGATCGTAAAGCGGGAAAGGTTCTTGTTCTTTCTATTGCTTACGGTGTTGGCCCAGAAAAAATTGCAGCAAGTATTGGCTGTACAGTTACTGATGCAAAAAATTTATTAAATAGATTTACAGAAAAGTTTCACGATATATCAAAATATAAAGCCAAAATTATTAGACAAGCCTTGGCAAAAAGTCCAGTCCCATATGTTCCCACTGTATATGGACGCAGAAGATACTTGCCAGATTTAAAAAGTAAAGAGATAGGTTTAAGAGCAAGGGCTGAAAGACAAGCATTTAACACAGTAATTCAAGGATCTGCAGCAGATTTAATGAAGTTAGCAATTATTAGAGCCCACTCTTGTTTAGTAACAGAACCTGATGCCAATGTAATTTTGACTGTGCATGATGAACTTGTTACAGTTGCTCGTGAAGATCTAGCAGAATCGGTTGCCGAAGCAGTTAGAGAATCAATGGAAGGCGTACACATCCCAGCAATTATTGTTCCACTAATTGCCGATGTAAAAATAGTAGACAAATGGGGAGAGGCAAAATGATTGTTACTAAAAACTCTTTAAATAAAGACCTTCCTAAAATAAGGAAAGTTTCACTTGTTGGACATGGAAAATCATCTCGTGTTCAAGTTTCAACATTAACTGGACGAAGATTGCGTCGTGCCATTGCAAAGGAGTTAAAACAAAAATGAGTAACTCAGATTGGTGGGCTAAACAACTTGGAACACAACCACAGGTTGTACAACCAAGAACTGAGAATGTTCCAATGCCTCCTTCTCAACAACCTATGACTCCATATGTTCCACCACAACCTCAACAACCAAGTATTCGTATTGGAAGCACGGGTCAAACTCAGTCGTGTCCTGACTGTAATAGTAATAACTACATGGCTGTTCAAAACGCTGCTCCAAGATGTTACGATTGCGGATATCCTTTACAACAATCAGGAAGTAAATTTGGATCACTAACTGGTGCAAAAGTAGAAGGAAATATAAAATCTTCTATAGGTAATGACACGCAAAGTAATTGGAATCCACAAGGAATAATTGGGAGAATAGAGTAATGAATGACGAAGCCAAAAAGATTGTTGCTCAATTAAATAAAAAGTTTGGTAATAATGTTGTAGTAATTGCTTCCGATATTCGTAGTGATTTGGTTCCTAGAATTACGTCTGGTTCAACTACCTTAGACTATGTTCTTGGAGGGGGATTTCCTGGAAATCAATGGAATGAATTAATAGGAGAACCTTCTCACGGAAAAACTGCAGTTGCTTTAAAAACTATTGCAGCAAATCAAAAGTTAAACCCAGAACACACAACAGTGTGGGTAGCCGCAGAACAATGGGTACCTGACTATGCAGAAATGTGTGGGGTAGACACTTCTAGGGTAATTGTTATTGAAACAAATATTATGGAAGAGGCGTATCAGGCTGTAATTGAATTTGCTGAATCAAAATCAGTAGATGCAATTGTTATTGATTCTTTGCCTGCTCTATCTCCTGCTCCTGAAATGGAAAAAGATATGAATGAAATGACTGTTGGTAGAGGTGCATTGCTTACCAATAAGTTTTTTCGAGTTGTTGGTTCTGCAATTAAAAGAAGTCTTGTAGAAGATGAACGTCCTGTTTTAGGATTAATAATTAACCAATATCGAATGAAGATTGGCGTAATGCATGGCGACCCAAGAACAACTCCAGGAGGAGAAGGAAAAAATTATGCCTTCTTTACAAGATGTGAAATTCGCAGAGACGAATGGATTGAGGTTGGACCTAGCGGTAATAAGGTTCGTATTGGACAAAGAATTAAAGTTAGAACATTAAAAAATAAAACAGCACCTCCACAAAGAGTTGCTTATTTTGATTTTTATTTTGCAGATGGAGGCCATTGTTTGCCAGGAGAATACGATTTTGCAAAAGAAATTGCAGCACTAGCAGTTGTAAAAGGAATAATAGATCGTAAAGGTGGGTGGTATTACTATGGAGAAAGAAAATGGCAGGGAATTGAACCAGTCATTGATAGTATCCGTGGCGAAATTGATCTCAAGGAAGAACTACAAAAGGTTGTACTTAGTTCCTCCGATGTACCGATGGCTGGAGGTTTTGACAATGATTGAAAGTAAAAAATTTATAGTAAACGATGAAGCATGGGCGCATGATTTAGAAAAAGGTGTAGAAACTTATACAGACATGCTTTTTGAAGCCGTGTGGGAAGGTGACGAAGATGAAATTTTAGAAACGCTTTCAGGAGAACCATTTTGTGGTTGTTCTCCTTGTTTTTGGCGTGAAACAATGTTCTATATTGTTCCTCGTTTGCTGGAGGGCTACGAGAGTGGCAAAATAGAACTTGAAGACTGAAGGACAAAAACAATCTCAGAAGCATGAGAAGAGACTCGCTAAAAAAGTTAACGGTTCTCGTAATGCTGCTTCTGGTGCGTTTTGGTCACGTAAAGGCGATGTAAGATCAGCCGACCTGCTGATTGAACATAAGTGGACTGGTAAAAAACAGACTACGATAAAGTCTACGGTCTTAAAAAAAATAGTAAGAGAGGCAATTTTAGATGGAAGAATGCCAGTACTTGGTATCCATTTAGATGGGGAGAATTACGTGGTTCTCCTTGAAGACGACTTCATAGAAATGCTAGAGAAAGTCAAGGATGCCTAACACATGGATGAACCAGAGTATGCCTGGAGATACGAAGCAAGATGTTCGGGACAAGACACCGACATCTTCTACCCTCCTCGTGATAAAGAGCAGTACAAGGACATTGCTGATCAGGCCAAAGCATTTTGTTTTGGTGAGACAGGAAAAAACCATTGTCCAGTACGTGCCCAATGTTTGTGGGATGCCGTTAAAAGAGATGAGCCACACGGAATCTGGGGTGGGTTAAGCCACAGAGAACGTAATGCTTTAATGAGAAAGTGGCAAAAGAAATACAAAAAGAAAATGTCCCTAAGAGAATTTATTTTCAGTACAGACAAGGAATACTAATGGCAACACCTAAGACAGACTTACAGAAGTTCCTTGATACTAAAAAGGCTGATACTAGATTAATAGGAGACATAGAACGTCACCTAATGAGACAGCCAGAGTCAGATAGAAGGACGGACGTACTTCATCCTTCTGAAATTATTAAAGCCGACTGGTGTCACAAGTATGCTTATTATCTATTAAATGGTGGTAAGGCCAAGAAAGAAAAACCTAATCTTCGCCTTCAAAATATATTTGATGAAGGACATTTCATCCATGCTAAATGGCAAAATCGATTAGCAGATATGGGTGTCTTGTATGGAAACTGGTACTGTGAAACAGATGATAGATCTGAGTGGGGAGTTAGTTCTGAGGTAAATAATGGCCCATCAGTCTTTGAGTACAAAGAGGTTCCTTTAGTTTATGAACCCCTTCGTATTCATGGTCATGCAGATGGTTGGGTCAAAGGTATTGGAGATGATTGTTTAATTGAAATCAAATCTATTGGGGCAGGAACACTTAGGTTTGAAGCGCCAGAGTTACTCTATGATGCAGACGGTGACTTAACAAAGGCTTGGAAAAACATTCGCCGTCCATTTAGAACTCACTTACTTCAAGGACAGATGTACTTAGAGTTAGCCAAAAGACAATTTGGCGATGATGCTCCCAATGAAATTGTTTTTATTTATGAATTAAAAGCAGACCAAGATTATAAAGAGTTCACAATTAAATCTGACTACTACGTAGTAGAAAGAATCTTTAATGCTGCACAGAAAGTTATAGATGCAGTTGATGCAGGTGTTTCACCTGCCTGTAATGTCGATCCTGTTGGCTGTAAGTACTGCTCTTTGATTGGAAAATAATGAGTGAGATAGAAGTCTTAATGAAGAGGGGTCTTGCCCTACCAAAGCCACAGTACGAACAAGCAGTATTACCACCTGACATTACAGAGTTGAGCAGTGAAGATTTAGCAATAATGTTTACTACTCTTACTGGTTGGGCCGATTACTTTGCTTCGCAGTTAGTTCAGGCTCAACTTAGTGAGCGTGAGGCTCAAAGAGCCTTAGACATGGCTGAGAACAAACTGCTCATACTCAAGATGGGAGCAGCCTCAAAAGGCTCAACCGTAAGTTTAGCCAAGGCTCAGATTGCTACCGATCCAGAGATTATCCAATTAGGAGATACCTATGAGGAACGGTATGCTTATCGCAAGATCTTAGAGATGATGCTCTCAAATCAAGAACGGGATATCACTTTAGTTTCGAGGGAAATAACACGGAGAACAAACGAGTCCCGAATGGGACGGAGGGATACATTCATAACATGAATAAAATAATGATGCTTGTTCTAGTTTTAATAACTGGACTTATATCACCTGCAAAAGCAAACAGCGAACCAACAATCGCAATAATTGATAGCGGTGTTGCTACTTCTTTATTTGCAAATAAAATTGCATATGAAGTCTGTCTAATCAATCTTCCTAGATGCCCAAATCAACAGAGCATTATGGAAGGTCCAGGGGCTGCAAACCTTGCTCCTACAAATGACAAGATGTTAAATCACGGAACACAGATGGCGTCTATTGTCACGGCTGTAAATCCATCGGCAAAGATTATTCCAATAAGAATTGTTGGAATGACTCCAGCAGGAGTTGCTGGTCTGTATAACTTAAATGATGTGCAGAATGCTTTAGATTGGATTATTACAAACAGAGCAAAGTACAACATCTCAGTAGTATTACTTGCACAGGGTGCTGTGATGGGTAACTGCAGAGTTCCTGCTGGAATGAGCGAATCTATTGCAACATTAAAGGCAGTAAATGTTCCTGTTATTGCCGCAGTTGGTAATGACTCAAATAGAAAAGCCGTATTCTCACCAGCATGTTTGCCAGATACTGTGGCAGTTGGTGCAACTGATAATCCATGGTCAGGATCTGAACCATATGCTTATGATGCAGCGGCTGCTCCATACATTGCTCGATACAGTAATGGCGCACAGGGTCAAGTAGATTTCTATTTGAATGCTCGTTACTACACAAAACTTACAGATGGATCTACTAAGTTTGTTGTTGGTACATCTAACTCTGCAGCAGCATTAGCAGGTTGGTGGTTGTTAAATAAAAAAGCAACCTTTGATGAGACCTTTAATGCAATCATGGCTACAACCACAGAGGCAAAGAATGAATTTGTGACTGGGCGGTATGTCAGAGTTCCATAACGAGACGGTGCTTGAAGAAGCACAGCGTTTGATAACGGGTGATCGTAACAAGTCTTACGATCATCCGTTAGACAATTTTAATCGTATTGCTAAAGGTTGGGAAGTTATTTTTAATACTAAAGTAACTGAAGAACAGGTTGGATTAGCAATGGCATGGGTAAAAATTTGTCGTGAAGTGCACCAACAAAAGAGAGACAACCTAGTTGATGGGGCGGGTTATCTAGGGACTGTGCAAATGGTCATAGATGAAAGAGAACGCCGTGCCAACCAAAGCGATTGATGGTAATTTACCTAAAGACTGTAACGTAACAATAGGAATAGATCAATCACTTACTGGCTTTGCATTAACTGCACTTCAATTTGAAGATCCAACAAAATATATTACATGGGTTTATAAATCACCTTATTTTGGAATTGAAAGACTTGCTGATATTAGACAATGGTTAGTAGATCATCTAGATTATCTTGAAGAAAATAATAATACAATTTTAGACATAGCAATGGAGGGCACCGTTCTTGCTAGTCATGCAGCCCTCGTATTGGGAGAGTTGTCAGCCACCGTCAGACTAACTATTTTTGATTATTTTGAAGAGGATGATCCTCGAAAATTTCCCTTAAAAGTTCCACCTATGACCTTAAAAAAGTTTGCTGCAGGAAAAGGTAATGCAAAAAAACAAGAGATGTTGCTACAAATATACAAGAGATGGGGCATAGAATTTAATGATGACAATGCCGCAGATTCTTACGCTCTTGCAAGGCTCTTAGGAAAAAACTTCTATAATGAGGTCGAGAAGGCAGTTGCCGAACAAATGAAAGATCCTAAATACAGAGACGCCCCAAGACTTTAGCCTTACCCTATATTCTAGGAGCGGTACATAAATTCGACTCAAAGGACTACTAGACATGACAACTTCACCTGAAATTCCTATTTCTACTGACGAACCGTTTTTAAGAGTTAGTGCAAGTTCAAATCCTCAAAGTGTGGCATCAGCAATTGCTCATGTTATTTACGAAAAACACGAAGTAAAATTACGTGCCGTAGGTGCGGGAGCAGTAAATCAAGCAGTTAAAGCAATTGCTATATCTCGTGGCTATGTAGCCCCTAGGGGTTTAGATTTAACCTGCAAACCAGGATTTACCACTATTGAATCCCGTGATGGAGAAATTTCCGCCATTGTATTCGCCATTACAGCAAGTTAATTTAGTTCTATCCTTAGACATACACTAAGGAGTCACCATGGCAAATTGGACAGATATGGGTCACGCAATGCGACGTCGCATGGGCGCACCTTCAAACCATCTAGAGTCAGCAGGTACTAAAATGAAAAAAGATATGAGCCCAGATCAATACACCCCATCTGGTGCAAATGCAACATTTACTAATGTAAGTGGTACACCTTCTGTTGGTACATTGATGCCAAAGAAGAACACTCAAGCAGCAGAACCAATGTACGGTACAAAAGCAAATAGAAAGAATGTACTTGTAGCAGATTCAGCAGCGTCTGAGCGCAAAGGTGCTGCACATAGAATTACTACAACAATGCCTTGTATTGACCCTTGTTCAGGATCAACAATGACTAACGCAAGAACCATTCCTTCGGTTTCAGGACGTCAAAATCCTAACTTCCAAGGTGGAATGGGCGACGCCTACTAAAATGCCATTGTCGAATTCACAATTCGGCGGTAGTAATTCAATGGTGCCACAAACACCAGATGTAGACACGCCGTTATCATTTAGTTCTTCTACAGCAGGATCTGCTGCTCAAGCAACTGCATGGAAAAATAGAAGTATTGGTGGCGGTAAACCTTTATCATTATCTAAAAAAACCGCTGGCACAACATTTAATTGGGATGATACTTCTACAAATACATCAGTTACACCTAACTCTGGTGGTAGAAACCCAAATGCTTAGTAATGAACAATTTGCTAATTTAGCCAACGAAGGTGGAGCCAGCAGAAGTTTTAAGACTGGTGAATCTCCTAAAAGTCCTGGAGTTATGGTTTCAATTCCTGGTGCTGAAAAGATTACTGACGCACCATATACTGCAGAACAAGCAAAGAGTTTTAAAGAAGAAAATAAAACAAAAGCAACAGGCGATGTTTATCAAGGTGCATGGAAAACTGGTGGAAAAATATTTGCAGATATAAGTGTTAAACACAGTACCCTTCCAGGAGCACGTACCGCTGGTGTAGAAAATAAACAAATTGCTGGATATGATTTAGGTGGAACAGATGTAAGGCGCCCACAGGGTGGTAATGTTTATTTTGGTCGCAAAGTTCCTGGTGTTGAATCTAACCCAGAGTTTGTAGCAAGTGCTCATCGAACAGCAGAGTATGAAAGAATGGAACCAAAACCAAAGGCTCAAGAATTTGCAGAACAATCTCAGATAAGTCGTGGCTCTACATATAAGGGTAAAAAAATTTCAGTAAATGAGGTCTATGCAACTATTGCAAAAAACCGCAGAGATAGAGGTGTGTAATGGCTGGTGGAGTTAATAATCTTTCAGCATCACAAAACTGGCAATCTCTTGGTGGTGGAGGTCTCTACGGTTATAACAATCAAGGTGGTGCAGGAACTCCTATAGCACGTAGTGCAATTGATGAATCCCGCATGGGCATGGGTCGCATTCCTTCTGCAGAGTATCCAGATGGTTATCTTGGCACAATGCGATCTCGAAGAGATGATCGTCTATTAGACTCTATTAAGAACCGTGTAAATCAGAAGGCCTATCAACGTGGTGTTCACAAGGGTGAGCGCATTGAACCTTCTATGTATTATTGGCCAGAACAAATACACCCAATGACGGGTATTGAACGCCAAATGAAAGCAAAGTTAGTAAACATAAATGGCGCAGTTGTTTATATGTCAGAAAGAAGTGCACCACAGACACAACTAACACCTGCTCCACATCTAGTAAATGATGGTAAAGCAAACACTGTTGCAGACCAACCAGGAACCATTGATGCACGCCGTAAAGCAATGCTTGCCTATCTAAGACCTGCGTGGGCATAATATGGCTTACTTCGGAGTCAACCCTCATGGTCGTTGGGATCAGAATATTGCTCAAGCACAATTTAAAGACCATGTAGAAAATGTTATTAAAAAGTACCGTGAAGCATCCCCAACATTTATTGAAGGCGGACATCAATGGTATGAAAAGGCACACGAAGAAGCAACCAAACTTGGTGGTGGAGACACAAAACGTGGCGCAGGAATTATTGCGGCATTATCCCCATTAAGTGATTGGGATAGAAATGTTAGAGAAGCAAAAGAATTAGTAAAGACTGGCGATGTTAAGAGCGCCCTCCTTCCAGCAAATGTTGCAAAAGCCCAAAGAATTCACGCTGGTGAAGAGCCAGAAAAAGTATTAGGTGGAAACAAAGTAACTAGTTTCTTCAAGAACATTAATGATCCAAGTAATAAGGAGCCTGTAACAATTGATCGTCATGCATACGACATTGCAATGGGAAGACCTTTTGCTGGAACAGGAAAGCCAAAGAATTTAGAAGAGTTAAAAGTTCCACGCCAGACAGGAACTATGTCTCAAGATCTAGGCTTAAGTTCAATGGGTAGATACAAGCACTTCGTTCATGCGTATCAGCATGCTGCTGGAGAGTTAGGTGTTGATGTACCAAATAAAGTACAAGCAACATCCTGGGTAACTCATAGAGGAGCAATAGGATGACACAGAAATTTGATGGCGTTTATGATTATACAAAGCCGTGGCGTGCACCTGTACAACCTGACAAGGTAGCCAAGAGGTACTCTTATCTAGGACCATGGGCATCCAATCAAGAACGTCTTACACAACAGGCTCTCATGGTTATGAACATACCTGGAAAAGATATTCAAGAAATGGTTAGACCACCACTACCTCAGATTCAATTATTTCCAGAACGTTATGGCTACGGAGATCGCAGTCAACCTGGTATTGATGACATTGTAACTATCGATAGAAATTACTCTGAACCAAGAGTATCCTGGTTCTCTGGCGGTGTTGCTGGTTATCAAGCAGCCGAACGAAACGCACTAGGGAGTAACTAATGCCAACTATAGTTCCTGATCGTGGTGATGATCCAAAGCGCAAGATGTCTTATCTTGAAGAGGTAAATAACGTAGAACGTAAAAAAAGAGTTAGCCCAATACAGTATGAAGAGATGTTAAAGGCTAGGAAACCAGGAGCAAAAGATCCTTTTTACGGATATCAAAAACGAATTGGTGAATGGGATCCAGAAAGGTATTAATGATGGCAAACATAGTTCCTGATCGTGGTAATGATCCAAAACGTGTTCCTGGTTCATACATGAGTTTAGTTAATAAAGCGACCATTTTTAAAGGAGAAAATCCAAAATGGAAATGCGACGCTTGTGGTAAAAAAGGCGCAAGTGATTACATGCCTGGTGGGCGTATGTGTAACGGCTGTGCAGATGAAAGAGGATTCTAATGAATGATGGCGACGGTATGTTGACGATGGAGTTACAAGCAGGATTAATTGCTTCTAACGCCACTATGTATAACGGCTCATCACCTTGTCCGACTTGCGGCGTCGTTATGAATCCTGTTGAATTCCTATCTAATAGAGGACACTGCTTGTCTTGCACAACAGCAAAAAACGCTAAAAGAATAAAGGAAAAAATGTCATGATGTTTAACGACCGCAGAAGGACCCGCATTCAGAGTGCTAAAGAGCGCCAAAGGGTGCATAATTTAGTCAGAGATACAGGTGGATTAATATCTTCTTCAACAGGAGAGTATCCAGCATCTCGCAAGGAACAGTATGCTCAATCAACTCAAGCGGTGGAAGCCGTTATTGAGGCAAATAGGAAGAAGAAATAATGGCCGTTAATTCATCTCGCTCAATGAACAAGTCACTTGATGATGGTGCAACAGATGGAAAGTATCGCAAGGTACGTCCTGATACTGAAGTAGGTCCAGAGTCATCTGCTACTGAAGCCAACCGTCAATCACTTCATCCATTTTATGGTTATGGTTTTGCAACCTCTGAGTATCCAGCAAAGGTAAACCCAGGTAAGTAAATGTATAATCTTCAGCCAAAACAATTCACTCACACAGTTGAACAAAAAGACGGTGGATGGTCTGGCTCTGTAACTCCTTTTGCAGCAACAAGTGCAGCACACGCTAAAGCAATGATTGAAAAAAGTGGGACTCATAAAGTTACTACAGGTTCAACAGAAGCAACAAGAGCCAGTGTAGCGGGTAAAGGTAGAGCAGGTCGAATGTTGCAAGGAATGCAAAAAACTCAACGTCAATCTTTTAGAGATTAAGGATTAATTATGGGAAGTATGCATGCAGCAGAATATGCCTCAATGAAAGGCAAGAATAAAGATATGGGATTGCTTGCACATTTGCAAGGAAACCATTATCCACCAGTTCCAGCATCAATGCTTGGACCATCAAAACGTGCTATCTCTGCAGTAAACAAAGGCAAGAATAATTCAAATATTAAACTTCCAGAAGGTATTTTGTATAAAGGCAAGAAAGCAGCACCCGCATCTGCAATTGTTGAAGCACACCACCTACATTCGTGGTTAAACACAGATCAGTTTCAGGATTAATTATGGCAAGAGTAGCAAAAACAAATTTAGCAAAGGCTCCTGATTTTATTTCAAGCAAAGAACCTTTTCAAGCATCAGCACTATCTGGTGTAGAAGGTACCACTGGCCCTGGCTATATGTCAGATGATGAAACTCGTGAATATCGCAAATCAAATCCAACATATACAGTACGTTCTTACGGAACACCTATTGCATGGCACGGAGATGCGGGTTGGCAACAATCTACAACAAAATATTCTCGAACTACTTCCAAACATCAAACCATCGTTAAGCGTGCATTGAACACCCACTTCCAAAGCGGACACGATAACGCAAAGAACCCAGACTACGGCCTACCTCTTGGCGAGAAGTAAGAGTGGTGGGGGTCGTAATGACGCCCGTAAGTGTGGTAAAGCAAGTAAGAAAAGCCCAAAGTCAAACGTAAACAAGGGTAAATCTTGTTGTGGATATTCAATTAAAAGAACAGATAGGTTAGACCACAATCAAGGTCATCGTAAAATAGCCTTAGCCGCTTAAATAGTATAGGATAAACGGACTACCACAAGGAGCACTATGAGTAATGTACCAATTCTTGGACAGAAAAAACAAGATAATGAACCACAGTTTAGGTTGTTGTACTGTCTTGTCTGTCAAACATTAGAAGAGTTACCACCTTATGAGGGTGCGCCTGAGCAAGATTACCTATTAGAAATTGCCTGTGAACAGCATGTCTTTCCTTCTGGAGAACCGCATAAAGGAAAACTATTTGTATTGCCATTAAAAGCATGGGCTAAGACAGAGTCAAAAAAAGAAATTATTAGACAAATAAAAGGTGGAGGTTCTGCTGGTATTGCAGAGGTGGATGATACTTTCTACGAATCACGATCTACCTTTATGGAAGATGCAATGACTTGCTATAGGCAACACAACAAACCAAAGGATGGCTGTTCAGATTGGCATATTAAAGACAAGATGTTGGTGCCGAAAACAATAAAGGAACGCAGAGCAGAGGGTATGGAGAAGTATGAAGAATCCGCAGGTCCAAAAACTTATTTGTGCGACTTTTGTCCTGTAGCAATATCCGTAGCACAACGAAAGAGAAAGTTGATGGGAATATAATAATGTCTGATAATGAGATGATCCAAGCAGCCTATACTGTAGGTATTAGATTAGATGGAACTGTGTTTACCGAGGTGCTTGAACCTAGCGAAGTAATTCAAAGAAGAGCAACTACTTTTGATATATATCAAACAAGCAGAGAGTTAGTCTCCGATATTGAAAGCCAATTACTTGCAGATCGAGTTGCACGTACTGTATTGGCAAGTCTGCAACCAAAGGACAATGTTGCAGAATTCAAGGAAAAATTGATAAATGCACTAAGTGATAGAGGCATAGACACCCCACAAGCCTAAAGAGCCATAGACTATGTCTATGAGTGATTTAACTGGCTTTGTAAGTCCTGTTCAATTACAGGCTGCCCCTACTTCTTATTTTTCTGATCCTGAAGAAGAGTTAGACCCGCAGTTATTTGTAAACACAACTTTAAAAGGTTGGGTTCGTAATGGTATTCTTCAAAAATTGTATGGATTTTTAGATGACGCTTATCGCCATGCAGATTTGTGGACAAGAGTTTGGATTGCAGGTTCAGCGATATCTTTCCAATGGTCAGCAGATCGTGAACCAGGAGATTTAGATATCCTCATTGGGGTTGATTATTTTTCATTTAGAAAAGCCCATCCAGAATATATGGGATTATCAGATATTGAAATTAGCAAAATGTTAAATGAAGATTTTAGAGAACACCTACAGCCTGAAATGACTAACTGGAATGGATTTGAAGTAACTTTTTACGTTAATCCTGGAGCCACAGATATTAGAACAATTAATCCTTATGCTGCATACGACCTTAACCACAATGAGTGGACAGTGTTTCCTAAGCAACAGGGTGCTACACAAAATTTAGCGTGGGAATCAGCCATTCAAAAAGATACTTCCAAAGCCTCAGAAATTGTTATGCGTTATTCAAAGTATTTAACAGATTTACAAAATGCAAAAAACCCAGCATCTCGTCGTAACGCTGAGTTTGGTTTACAAACCGCTTTAATGCAAGGTTCGGCTCTTTTTGAAGATATCCACCATTCTCGTCGATACGCTTTTAGACCAGATGGTAAAGGTTATGAAGATTTTTATAATTATAGATGGCAGGCTGGTAAGAAATATGGAACAGTTTCTGCACTAAAACAACTGTCTGAGTACTGGTCAGCATACAAAGCAAAACAAGCAGATGAAACTTATGGTATTGATTTACCAGATACTCAGACCCTAATTCGTAGAGCGGCAACATACCGAGCAAAAGGATAACTAATTAATATATTACTATCACTAGACGGCGTACTTAGTTCGGACACAGGAGAACCAATCCGAGCAGGAGTAATGCTTTACTATGCATTAAACACCAATAATCGTGTAGCCATTATGACCTCTAGAAAAACAGAGGATGCAGAACATTGGCTTAATTCTCACGGAATTATTAATTATGATGATTTAATTGATCGTTCTTTTTATTTAGAAGGCGAAGACTTAAAAAAGAGACAATTTGTTATGAGTCGTTCTCGTGCTCCAATAGAGATGTATGTTGATTCTGACCCGTCTATGTGTGCTTGGGTTTTTGAAGAACAAGGTATTCCAGCCATCATGTTTATGAATCCAGGATATTTGGCTGTAGAAAGACGACCTGATGCACCTAAAAAAGTTCGTACTTGGAATCAAATAGAGGAGTCTATTAATCGAGTAAATATTGCTCGTTCAAAGGATGCGGCCAATCCAAAAGAACTAGAGTTTTGGGATGACTAAATTAATTTTTTCAGGAACTGAAGTTGGTTCAAACCGTACCTTGTTAGAAGGTCAGAAAGTTGAGTCAATGGGACTCAACTATTGGGGTCTTAGAAAACGTGGTTTACCAAAAACTAAACTTTGGCTTATTAGCGAACATTTTACTCCAGAGACTAAAGTTTATATAGAATCTGGGGCAGCACAAGCGGACAAAGCAGGTCTATCTAAAGAAGAATTATTAGAGATAGCCGCAGACTATCAAGAGTTTTTAGTCAATAACGCTGATAGAGCAGAGGCTTTTCAAGAATTTGATTCACTTACTTTAGGGTTAGATTGGGTAGAAAAACAACGTCCATTTTTTGGTAATGATCCAAAACTATGGGTAGTATGGCATGAGGAATATGGGTTGTTAAATCTTAAGGATATCTCTGAAAAGTACAAAAACGTAGTAGTGCCTTATGCTGAAATTGAGTCAGTAACTAACTTAGCAGCCGTTACACGGAGTTACTCTAAACAATTTAATACCGTCTATCACGCCCTTGGATGTGCTAAACCAGATAACTTAAGACAGATACCATTTGCTACAGCCAGCACATTGTCTTGGTTATCACCTATGCGAAGAGGTGAAACTATTATTTGGGATGGAACTAAATTAGTTCGTTATCCAAAGAGAATGAAAGATCAAGCACGACCACGATACAAGCCCATTGTAGAGAAGGCTGGACTAGACTATTTGGAGTTTGTCCAGGATGGTACCCTTGAAGCAACTAGAGTTGCGGTATGGTCTTACAAACGATTAGAGGAGTCTATGGATAAGAAAAGCCCAAATTTTCACATCATCAATGGTGGTAAAGAGGAGAAAGTATCTGATAATAGCGATGAGTTGTTAACAGGTTTAATGGGATTTGAATTACCCTCTTCTGATAACAGTGAGGTTGAAGTGCGGAAAAATTCTGCAAATGAAGTGATACAAAGAGACCCTTTAGAGGTTCAAAACTTGCCTGTCTTTGGATATAAAATGAAGACAATAGTTGAAACTGATGAAGAGGGAAAAGATGTTCTTAAAGATGTCCCAATTATTAATAATCAACATTCGTCACTTCGTCAGTGCAATACCTGTTTTGTTGCTTCAAACTGTCCTGCTTTCAAGCCTGACAACAGTTGTGCTTTCAACCTTCCTGTTGAAGTAAAGACTAAAGATCAACTTAAGGCTTTATTGAACGCAATCATTGAAATGCAAGGCCAAAGAGTGGCTTTTATGCGTTTTGCAGAAGAGATGAATGGCGGATATGCTGATCCCAATGTATCTCAAGAAATTGATCGGCTGTTTAAACTTGTTGGTAATTTAAAAGAGTTAGAAGAAAACAGAGAGTTTGTTCGCATTACCGCAGAGCGTCAAAGTTCTGGTGGCGTTCTTTCTGCAATATTTGGTGATAGAGCACAGGCTCTTCGAGAGTTACCTGATGCTTTAAAAGAAGATACTGTAACAAAAATTATTCAACAATCAATAGAAGATTAGTTATCTGATAACAGTAAGTGGAGAGTAGTGGAACACAGTGGAGGGAACTTTACCCTTTTGTCTAAGGCATAAGTACTCTACCAAGTTAACAAGTGTGTGATAGGTTAAGACCCGTCACAATACGCATTCCCATCGAGGGGTATTTGCATCCAAACAGAAATAGTGGGGGTTTACCGATATGTTTTCTTTTAAGTTAGCCGAAGAGTTTGTTACACCATATAAGAGTTTAAAGGCTCCCTTCGGATATCAAGATGCCGCTGGTAATTCCGTTGGTGAAATAACTTTTCTTAGGACCTATTCACGACTTAAAGCAGATGGTACTAAAGAAACTTGGGTTGACGTTTGTGAGAGAGTAATCAACGGTATGTATTCTTTACAAAAAGACCACGCTAAAACAAACCGCTTACCTTGGTCAGATGCTAAAGCAGCCGCCTCAGCCAAAGAGGCTTTCGACCGTTTGTGGAACTTAAAGTGGACACCACCAGGTAGGGGTCTTTGGGTTATGGGTACTCCGCTTGTAAATGAAAAACGTAACTCAGCAGCCTTACAAAACTGTGCGTTTGTATCGACTGGCTCAATGACTAAGACCGATCCAGCAAAGCCTTTTGCGTTTTTAATGGAGGCTAGTATGCTTGGTGTTGGAGTTGGGTTCGACGATAAGGGTGCCGACAAAGACTTTACGATTTACAAACCGCAGGAGGGGGAAATATATGTCATTCCAGATACCAGAGAAGGCTGGGTCGAGTCAACGGCCACGCTTATTAACTCTTACCTACGATCAGACTCAAAACGTCCTAGGTTTGATTATGCAGAAATTCGCAAGGCAGGCGAACCCATCAAGACATTTGGTGGAACAGCAGCAGGTCCAGAACCGCTCATTAAGTTACATAATTACATCGATGGAATCTTCAAAGAACGTGCTGGTGAGAAACTTACCCGCATTGATATTGCTGATATTGGGAACCTTATTGGGGTTTGTGTTGTATCTGGTAATGTTCGGCGGTCTGCTGAGTTACTTATTGGTCGAATTGATGATGAAGATTTCTTAAATTTAAAGAACGCAGAAAAATTTCCAGAAAGAAACTCTTACAATCCAGAAAAACCAGGATGGGCTTGGATGTCCAACAACTCTGTATCGGTAAATGTTGGAGATAATTTAGATAACATTATTGACGGCATTGCTCGTAACGGAGAGCCAGGAGTTGTTTGGATGGATATCTCGAAACAATATGGTCGTCTCATTGATCCAATTAATAATAAAGATTGGCGCATTGCAGGATATAACCCCTGTGCAGAACAATCTCTTGAATCTTTTGAATGCTGTACTTTAGTAGAGACCTATCTAAATCGCCACGACGATATAGAAGATTTTAAAAGAACTCTAAAGTTTGCTTATCTATACGCTAAGACGGTAACCCTTATCCCTACGCACTGGGAAGAAACAAACGCCATAATGCAAAGAAATCGGCGCATTGGAACTTCTGTTTCAGGAGTGGCTAACTTTGCAGATAGAAAAGGATTACCAATACTCCGTCAGTGGATGGATGAAGGATACAAAGTAATCAAGACCTACGACACCACTTATTCTGAATGGCTTGGTATTCGTGAGTCAATCAAGATGACTACCGTGAAGCCAAGTGGAACAGTTAGCATCTTGGCAGGTGAATCACCTGGCGTTCACTGGACTGTAGGCGGAGAGTACTTTAATCGTGCTATTCGGTTTGCAAACTCTGATCCAATGTTGCCTTTGTTTAAGATGGCTAACTACAGAGTAGAACCAGCAAGTGAATCTCCAAATACTACTTCTGTTGTATTTTTCCCAATCAAATCTAATGCTAGACGTTCTGAAAAAGACGTAAGCATTTACGAAAAGATGGCTCTTGCTGCAACTGCACAAAGGTATTGGTCAGACAACTCTGTAAGTGTGACTATTAGTTTTAATCCTGAGACCGAAGCCTCGGCTATTGGTACGGCTTTGCATATGTATGATGGTCAACTTAAAACCGTATCCTTCTTACCTTCTGGTAATGCTACCTATCCTCAAATGCCTTACACTCAAATCACTGCTGAAGAATATGAATCAGAAGGAACTATGAAATTATTTCCAATTGATTTGTCAGGAGTTTATGCTGGTATGGCTGCTGATGCTATTGGTGAGGCTTACTGTACAACCGATGCCTGCGAAGTTAGGCTAATTAAAGATAATCAATAGCCTTCTGCTATTGCTTTGCCTTTTGCTTATGCTTTGCTCTGCTTTGCTGTTGCTTTGCAATATGCTGTCTTGTGAATTTCTACTTTATCTTCAATATTTAATAAAGGTCTAATATTTACATTATTTTTAAGAACTACCTTTGTTATGGCTCCTTCACAAACAGAGCAAACTAATACTAAACACTCTGTTGTTGTGTAATCTTTTCTCCAACCTAAATGAATTAATTTATCCCAAAACAATTTTTCGGTGTAAGGCAGATTAGGTTCTTTGTAATGTTTATATTGTTCTTGCTTATGCTGTATGTATTGCTTATCTAATTCTATATAACGATCTACGAAAGAGTGTTCTCCCATGATTGCCCCTAACTAACTGACTAACTTCTCCTGGCTGCCAGGTAAGTTAGTTTTAAGATAGCCCCACCATCTCTGATGGGGCTTCTCCTATTGCTTCTCCTATTGCTTTGCTTGCTTATGCTTCTGCTATGGCTTCTGCTATTGCTTTGCGTTCTTTGCTGGGAACTGTTCCATTAACTGCTTAGTCTTTGGAGTAAGTCCATGCCAAGAACTCCAATCTTTACCGCCTCTACTCATGTAGTAAGCGATCTTTGCATTAACCACAGGGTTGAGCAATTCGGCATTATTTTCTAAACCAAATTTTTCTCTACGATCTTTGCCTAACTCTCCGATCATGTTTATTTGAAACATGCCCCACGAGTTATCACCTGTGTTTGTATTAGGATTGTGAGCGAGGGGTCGCCCATTACTTTCTTTCTTAGCAACTGCCCATGCTTCTTTCAGGTCTGTGCCTGTAAAGCCTACGGCATGAAGCAACTCAACCAATTCAAGATCGGTTAACTTATGAGTATTTTCATACTTCTTTAAGGTTGCTTCGTTTGTTGTTTCGCTAACTATTAGTGCTTCGGCTCTTGTTGGTGCTATGGCATCTGATGTAGTTGCTACTCCAAATGCTACGGCTAAGGTCGAAATTGACCCACCAAGTATTAAAGCCTTTAGTCTTGCTTGGGCTTTTGCTGATGCTTTGGCTATTGCCTTTGGCATCTGCTCGGCTCTTATTCTTGCGTTTGTTTTCATCATCACTCCAAATAGTCGTTGGCACTTTCAGATGCCTTTGACTGGTGTGAACGAAGGCGGTGTAAATACCGCTCTGTCGTCTTGATCGATTGGTGTCCTAATCGCTCTTTTACTTCATGGACATCTATGCCGTTCTTTAACAACTGCGTAGCGTTTGCATGTCGTAAATCATGAGTTCTAGGCGACCAGCCGATTGCGGACTTGGCTATTGCTTTGTTCCAAGTTGTTCTCCATACATCACGAGGCATGTGGCTCATATTGTTGATGAAACTCCCTTGCTTGTGCTTCTGCTGATGCTTCTGCTTTGCCTTACGGCTTCGGCTTCTTACCTGCTCTGCTTCTGCTAGTGCTTCTGCTTGGGCTTTGGCTTTGCGGTAGTTTGCTACTGCTTGCCTACACCCTTCGCATCTACAACCCCCATGTGTATAGGAGTAAAGAGTTCCATGCTGGAACTGTTTTCCGCCTTTCTCGAATGGTCGAGAGGGCTTTGCGCTTCGTGAACCTTTAAGTTTACCTTCCGTTAAGAGTATTGTTCTTGGAAACATCAGATCATCTTTTGCTATGCCTTTTGCTAGGACATACGCATTTAACTGCTGTAATAGGGCTTTTCCTATTACTAGGCTTCTCTTATGCCCTGACTTGGTGGCATCTATCACCATGAACCTAGTTCCATTGTTGTAATTTGTTCCTAGATCACTAACTCGCCTTTGAATAAAGATTTCGCCAGTTTTGAAATTAATGTCTTTTGCTCTTACTTCCGTTGCTTCACCAAACCGACACCCACTTGCTACTAAGAATTGGGCGAATAATTTAGTTCCTTGTGTCGGTAAATGCTTAATGATCTCCTTAAACTCATCAGGGTCTAGGAGATTAGATATATTGGCATGATTGACCTTGATCTTAATTCCATGTGTCGGATTGCTCTCTAATTGACCAGCATTAACCAACTTTGAAAACATTGAGCCAAGAGAAGCCTTCACCTGATTTAAGGTGGCAGGTCTAACTCCCGATAGTTTGAGATCATCAATTAACTTAACTAGGTCTGAAGGCTTCAGGGAAGTTAGTTCTCGATCTCCTATAACTGGAATTACAAATCTAGTTAAGACCGACTTATAGCCCTTTTTTGTGATCGGCATTAGATCAGCCACCGCCAGCCATTGATCTACAAAATCAACCACCCTTAAATTAGCCTTTGAGGGGGCTTTTAAGCCCTGCTTCTCGGCTTGTATGGCGTGATACATGGCTTCGGTTTCATTAGCCCATGTGCCAGCCGATAAACGGCGATTTTGAAGCCTGTAATAGCCTGTAAATCTGCCGTTGCGTTTAATCACATACGCCATAAGTTGCCCCTTCTACTGGCGAGTAATGACCCTTCTACTGGCGAGTAATACTACTGGTGAGTAGGTTCTTAATCAAAAGATAAGCCCCTAATCCAAATCGGACTAAGGGCTGAACTATCGGCTACATAGGGAATTAGGCGGTCAGGCTTGGAACTAACTTGGTGGAACACCAGACAAGTTAGTTATTGAGCGTGAACTAACTTTTCTGGAATTAAATAAAGTTAGTTCAATCTACCAACTGGCTTGATAACTAAATCCTAATTCGTGATCGCTCTCTAATAGGGAAGTAATTAAATCAATCGTGTATTCCAGTTGGTAATAGTAATGATCGGTCAGATCACTACCACCAAAGAAAAATCCGTCAACTGGTGGAAGTGGATTTTGAAAAGTATCAGGAGTTAATTCAGTTTCTAAACTATTTAAGTAATCGCATAATTGATAAAAAACTTTTTGGTTTTCTATCTGATATTCACGACTAGGATTAGCCAAAGCCTTAATACAATCATTTTTTAATTGTAATAAATCTTCATCACTTAAATAAATTACTTGGCACTTATCAACGCCTTCTCCACACTTATCAACAATCCAGCCATGAATAGAGTTTGCTTTGCGCCAATAACCAACCATTGATTTAACAATTAAAGCAGAAAAATCAGGAGTTGGTAAATCTTTTAATCCAGCAAGATTTTTAATTTTGGTATAAGAACCAGTTTTATCAGCACCGCTACCAATATATTTTTCAGCATACAAATACATATCTAAACCCATTACTTGATCTCCTTTACAATTTTAATAGCAACATCAATAGCGTTGATAGCACCTGTATAGGTTGCGTAATCTGAATTGCCGTCTGCTTCTGTATTTTGTTGTTCTAATTCCCACAACTGGCGTAGATTTAACAATTCAGTAATTGCTTGATCTTTATTCATTTTCAATCTCCAATTCTCTCTCTGATGCCCATTGTTTTATGGTTGTTGTTAACCAAACTGGTGTTCTCCCCATGTATTTGTCGGGTTTGGGAAGGGTGTTGCGATTTAGATAACTGTGTAGAGTTTCGATCTTTAATCCAGTTAGTTTTGCTATGTCTGTATTTGTTAGCCATTCGCTCATGTTTATCTTTTAACTTTCTGCTTAGTTTCATTAGGTTTAGTTCCCCACTTTGTAGTTTTAGTTTCCGTATCAGCCCATAGATAAGGTAAATCTACTGGCACATTAAATTGATAATAAGTATTATCTTTACGATTTAGATTACTTTGATGCGAATTATGAAGTTCTGAATTACCAAACCAAAAAGGTAATCCAGTATCAGGGAAGGTTGGGTGTATTGCTACAAAACTGGGCAACAAAGTATCTTTGTAGCCACGATCTATCCACTCTTGGCAGATCGCAATTCCGTATTCACACAAAGCCTTCTCATGCCCACGCCACATCTTTGTAGCAGGGTGATTACGCCAGCCCTGACTAATACCCATTAACGCCCTAAGTATTTGCCACGCTTCAACTCGTTGCTTACCTAATCGCCTGTAATCAAGAGCCTTAGCAGACTTAACAAAGTCAGGATAAGGAATAAAAGTATTAACCATTGATACCACTCCTATATTGTTTGCGAAGCAAACTTTGGCGTTCAATCTCAGTTAATCCACCCCATACGCCATATCTAACTTTGTTAGATAATGCGAAAGATAAACATTTAGTTTTAATTGCTTGATCGCAATTACCACAAAAAGTTTTGGCTTTTTTAATACCAATTACATCAGTTGGATCAGGAAAAAAGATTTCAGGGTCAACTGTTTGGCATGGCGCATCATCAATATCTTGTGGAGTAGGTGTGGTTAATTCAACTGGTTTTACTACTTTTCTTGCTTTAGTAAAAGACACTTGGCTTTTAGGTCTAGTCATGTTTGATCTCCATTACTATTAGATATTTGTTCAACAAACTTCTCCATAATTTCAACTAAATCATTAGGTTCTAATTCAGCAACATTTAAGAGTATTTCAATCATGTGTAGTAAGCCCCAAACTAACATTTCAGGTTCTAATCCCTGATCTGTAATTAATTTGTTTAGGTGTTCGTTGGCTAAATACTCTTTTACTTCTTGTGGCAAACTATCTTGCCGTTCTTGATCTAACTTAAACCCACGAACAATTTTAATAAACTCATTAGCAAAGTTAATAGATTTAATTAAATCCATTTGTTCTTGGTTCATTGGCTCTCCTTTGTAGTAAATAGTTCGTTCAAGTAATCGTATTTAGGTAATCCATTGTTATTTTGATGCCCAGTATCATCACCGCAATCAACGCATTGACCTAATACTGGAACTTTACAACCGCACTCACAATTACATTCAGGCTCGGTGCTAAACACTTCATCAAATAAACTTTCATCAAGTAAATCATCAGCCATTTTTATTCTCCCTTAATTGATTTAGATATTCCGTTTCTATCTTTCTAATCTGTATTCTTGAAGTTCCAAACATACGAGCAACTTCGGATAAAGATTTTTGATACGCAATTCTTTGGTGAACTATCTTTTTCTTTTCATTTTCATTAAACATTACTTACTCCAATTCTATTAGGAGTTGAGTAGGCGCAGATACGGCTCGTTTTATTATCCAAAGCAAATTAAGGAAATAAAAGTCTTGACCGCCCTTCACAAGTGAAAGGAGTGGGGAATGAAAACAAAACCCCAGTAAGGTCTTGTGTTAACGCCTACCCAACAATTTTAAGTTAGCGAGAGAGTGATCTCTTTTGTGTTTCTACGCAGTTATAGCAAAACCAAAGAATGTCCTGAGAATAGTTATCAGTAATTGTTTTGCCATTATTGCGAACGCCTTGCTGACCGCATTGATCACATAAATCTAATTCGTGATCTTGAACTTGTCTAACAATTTCTACATAACCCATTTACTTACCACCTAAATAACATTGATCAATAGTGCCAAAGCAATAGTGATCACCGACCCAGTTAATATGTGTTGCTAAGTAATAAATCCCAACTGCTAACGCACTCCAAAAAAGAATACGAACCGCAGTTCGAACTCGATAATAAGTTTTTGATCTCATTTATTTACTCCTTTCTAAAAATAATTGGTATCTCCAACTATTTTGTTCTTGATGAGTTTTAATTCGGTGGCAACTGGAACACCTAACAACGCACTTTTTAATTTCTGATTTAATTAATTTAGAAAGTTTGTTGCTACCAAGCGCAGTTCCGATATTAAACTTTTTACTATGTAAGTGATCGAACTCCAAAGCCAGCACATTACCTTCACCACAATCAATACAAGGATTTTGTAGTAAATAATTAAATACAAACTCCCTTACTTCTTTGTGATTAGTTTTGTGTTTTTCCGCTTGTCTGATAGACACACAAGGCTTACAAGCCCCTTCATAGCCTTTATTACCGCTTGCGTGTGATTTAGGTTGAAAGCGAGATAGTGATTTGATCTTGCGACAATAACTACAACGCCTTCTACCCTTAGCAAGTAAGTTTAATTTTTCTGCTTTGCGGGTTGATGAACCTTTACGCATTAGGGCAAAGCAAGATTTACACCTTGCCCTAACTTTGTATTTTCCGTCAATGTGTTTATTAAACCGATTAAGTGGTAGAGCAGTAAAGCAACCTATACACACTTTAGTTCGTTTTAATTTAATTACGGATTTATTGGTAGCCACAAACAATCCAATCTAAGTGTCTTATATTTAAGATCACTATGGTTTGACGGAGTTAGATAAGCAACATTAAATCTGCTACCAGTTGTGGATACAATTTTGCCTTTACGCAAACGCCCATGCGCTTGAATAAACACCTGATCTCCAACATTAATGTTGTATGGATTTTTTGTATCGTATGAACCAATCCTTTCATTAGAAATAGAAATTAATTCATCTCTCACATCTACAATTTGTGAAAGTAAATCTAATTTCTTTTGGCATTTTTTAATAACTTTATTGGGGTCAGTATCACCACCATAAATATAAAGCGTGGCAAGTTCACCTAACCAATTTAAGTTTTGTCGTGTATCGCCAACGCCACCGATTTCGTAAGCAATACCTTCGTAGTGAACAAAAGATTTAACATCATTTGCGTATCCACCAATTTCATTATCAGCCAAATAGTTATCAGTTGTATTTCCATTTAAGTCCAAAACTGATCTGAACTCATAATTAAACCCAACAATTATTAGTTGAAAACTTTTGTAAGTTTGTTCATCAAAAGTTATATCAATTAACTTCTGTTCAGTTAATACATCAAACTTATTGCGAGTGTGTGGTTGCCAAATTGAAGTGCTGGTATCTCCAACACTCCAATAGCCGTCTTTATTATTGAACTTAGTTTTTAATCGTTCAAGATAAAAACTATCTTTAGTTTGTGTAGTCATTAACCCACCAAATCTTTCGCTTCAAGAACTTTCTCGATTAATATGCTCATAGTTTTGAGATCAATACTCATCTCTGAAACTTCAATGTAGTTATCTCCAACTCTGCGATTGCGTTGGTCAACTGTTATGTGATTAGCACGATCACCAAGAATTGTTTTAAGAGATGCGATTAAAGAAGCAGAAACTCTTTCGTGGTATTCCCTTGCTTCACGCTGTTTGCGTTCACGCTCTTTCTGTTCTGCTTCTTGCTTTTGGCGTTCCAGTAATTCTTGTTGCTCTCTTTGCGCCCACTTTGGTTCAAGAGTTGCGTATTCAGCAACAATGTCTTGTGGTCTAGCCAACCAAAAGATAGTTGTTGATGCTTGTCCTGATTGAATGTAATCATCTGAACAAACTAAATAACCAACATTACGAGAACCTTTATTTGCTGGCGCAAAGTTTTGATCATCTTTTTTATCTGATCTATAAACTTTGTATTCATATTTATCAGTTGATACAAGAGTTGCGTTAGCAACATGATTGCGTTGAACACGATCAGGATTTTTCTTATCGCTTGATGAATAATCCCATGCTGGAATTACGCCATATTTAGTTCCTATTTTTAGTTCTGCGGATTTCATTTATTTATTCTCCTTAGTTAGAAGGGTGGAACATAGCCCCCCGACCATGTTCCACCACATTTGTTTGTTATGCGTTAACTAATCGCCGACTAATCGCATACTTCACGATTGATTTAGCCATGCTAATTAAGTTAAGGGGATTATTTACAATCGCACCAATTTCGCAATAGTGTGATTTTTCCTGATCAAGTTTTACTAATTCATCTTGATCAGCAATATAAGCAAAAGCAGTTAATACACCAGCATTACCTAGTTTCTTAATTGCTTCATCATTTTCTCTAACGGAATAATGTTCCCACTCTCCGTCAGTAATGGCAAAGAAAATACGAACTGGCTTTTCAGTTTCAGCAAGTATTTTAGTTGCGTAAGTAATTGCTTCTGTTGGATTAGTTCCACCCTGAGAGCCAGCATTACGAATTACACCAGTTGCTTTTTCATCAGCACGATACAAAATGTTTGTATGCGTATTGAATGTAATTACTGTGGTGTTTGCGTTAATGCGATCTAATGCTCTTTTAATCGCATACATAGCCCGATAAGCAGAAGTTTCTTTACTGCCACTCATTGAACCTGAATTGTCTAAAAGGATTACGCACTCGATCTCTGTGGCATCATCTTGACCTTCTGACCATTGATCAAAGATCGTATCTAAATCATCACCACGCATATATCTATGCGCCTGTAAGCGACCCTGTGATTGATATTTATTCCAAGCAGGGTCAAAGGTTGCTTTTAATCTTTCTAACTCTCTACTAAAAGATAGAGATGCTTGGAAAGTTTTAGCATCAGGAGTTTGATTATGATACCGAGATTTTTGTGGCTCTTTAGAATTATTAGTAGCAAGAGAAGGTAAGCCACCAATTTGTCTAATGATGTCGTTGATCTCGTTAGCAATCTGTTGATTATCTAATATGTTATTTAACATATCTGATAAAGCAGATTGATCATCAGGAGTTTGATTACCAGCAGTTTTACCATTACCAGTATTTTTATTTTGATCTGTTAAATCAATTTCAATTACTGGTTCTGATTTTAATTGTTCTGCCAATTTAGCATCATCTTTAATAGGTTTTGTTTTAGCCCTATCACGATCACGCTTTTGTTGAATTGGTGGAACTGGGCGAGATGTTGATGAACTCTCTATACCTTCATGCGGTCTATCACCATGACCAAATGGAGATTTAATTGAGATCATAACTTTCTTGCCACCATTACCAAGTAAATCTTTTTCCCAATCCGCTAATCCGTCTTGGGAAACTTCTTGTTTTGGCATTAACGCATCAAATCGTTTGATTAAATCTTTTGCTAATTCAGTATCATCAGGAAAAATTAATACACGATACTGGTCAACAATTTCGCAGATTTCATCTAATTGATCTTGGAACTTATATGCGTTGCGTGATCGTGCCAACAATTCAGTTGGTAGATATTGCCGACCACGCAATAAGCCATACGAAGTTTCAAATGCTTTTGGGTCATCAACAAAGTGAATAAGAATTGTTGATGTGAACCAATCAATCGTTGACGGATAACGAGTTGTAAATAAAGTTTCAATTCGTTGATCGTCTAACGCATTGTAAGCAAATAAATAATCATTATCTCTACACCATTCAAAGATTTCAGAACCTTCTCTTGGTGTATAAAGAATGTGGCTAACTTCGTGTAAATCAAGACCACGCAATCCAGCAATTTCTTTTGCTGTATTTAAGTTGCCAAGTAATCGAGAGTTAAAACAAACATGACTAGCACCTGACCAAGCAGGTGCGTTTATATCCGCATGTTCAACTTTAACTTCAACCTTACGAAGTGTTAATGCGGAATTAACTCTGCCAAAGAATTGAGCAAATCGTTCAACTCTTTGGCGTTTAATTTCCGCTTCTTGCTTCTGCTTATTTTTTAGATCAGATTGGGCTAAAGCCGTATCTAAATCTAAGAATGGATAATCCATTTATTTATTCCTAACTAAGCGTTAACTGTTTCAAGTAATCCGAGATCGGATTTGATGTTGTATTCGCTACCTTCTAGCAACATACGAACTGCTGGCTTCTCATCATCAGCAAAGTTATTAACAAATACTTCACTAGCAAACTCATAAGAAAGACCCTTAGCAAGTTTCTCGAATGTTTTTAAGATACGAGTTGATACTGGAGTTTCAAATATGGTTGATGAATTAGAAACATCACTAACACGAAGCGTTGAACGCATACCATTAGCAAGTTCCAGTAATGAACTTGAACTAAGGATTTGTTTTTCAATCTTTGTGTCGTAGTTGTAAGTTAACTTAATTGCGAAGCGATCTTTCCACGCTTCATTAAGTAATTGAGTTCCACGATAATTAGGGTTCATATCAGCAACCACTAATAAATCAGGGTGAGCATGGATAACTTCGTTGTCGTGGCTCATCAATGTAATTGATCGGCGATCATCTAATAAACTCATTAGATATTGTGAAAGATTTTTTGGTGCGTTATTTAATTCGTTAATTAATAACACGCCACCTTCACGAACGATCTTTGTAATTGCGCCGTCAATCCACTTTAACTCGCCGTTGCTATCAGGAAATAAACCGCCAGTTAATTGTGTGAAATCAAGTGCGTTATTAGAAGGAACGGCAAAGAAGTTCATTTTGCGTTTTGATGCGTAAGCCATAGCGGAAGTTGTTTTACCAGTTCCAGCATCACCTTCAATTAACACATTCATTTTGTTTTCAAGTGAATAGTCATACATCTGAGTTTCGGTAATACCACCACCGAAAGATCGTTCAATGTAATGCCCAGTTTGTTCCAGCGAAGGAACAAAGAAGGATTTGTTATTTGTTGTAGTCATTTTGTTTTCCGTTTCTATTTGTTGGTTTGGTTTGTATTACTGGGGAATTGAATTGTGTTAGCAATAACGGAATAAAGACGATCTCTTTATCTATTATGGAGTTCTATGTAGGCACACATTGGCTAATCTGTTGTCGTTCATAAATGAAGGAACAAAACTCAAATGATTAAATAGCAACCATTTGATATTCAGAAAACCGCCCGAACCTATTTAATCGGTTATTACTAACACAAACTTATTTATTTGTATTCAGGTATTACCACATCAGGGTCTTTTTCAATAATTGATGAAGCGAGTAAAACATCATCAAGTTGGTCGCTAACCAATTCAATGAACGCTTTTTGTTCAGCCACTTTTTCATCAAGAATAATCTCGACCTGATCAAACAAAGGTATTGCCATTTCAATAAAGAACTCAGGGGCTTCAAGTTCCTTCATCTTTATTATCATGGTTTTTAATGATGTAAGTAATAACGCAACTTCATCATAAGTTAGATCATTAATGATCATTTTTTTGTTTTCCATTTATTTTAGTCCTTTGACTATTTTGTTGATGTTTAAGTTTTTCAAAACATCAAGAGTGTAATTATCGGAACGAGTAGAAAAGAACCGAGTTCCGTTAGATAGAACGAGATCAATTTGGTTAATTGAGATTGTTCCAGTAGCAACGATATTTCCGTTTGTATCTATATATGTATTTGTTTTCATTACTTATTCCTTTTGTTGGGGGGGAAGGAATTAAGTTCTATATTAAGTTGTATTGAATACATTATGTATTCACCACTATTACTGGTAAAGATAATTCGCAGATTATTTATTGCCAGTAATAGCAGAAAACACATATAGCAATATGTTTATTTTATTTATTATTAATTAACTTCTTAGTGCTTAGATCAGATTGGATACTGTCGGCATTTGTTATTAACAAAACTATCCATGATTAATTAATAGAAAACATATTGATTATGTTTGCCTAATTCTCTATGTAATTAATAGTTAATTGATTTGCTATCACCTTAATAAGTTCCCGAAGGATTTAATGACTTATTAAGTTCACTAGAGTTCAATCTCTATCTAGGCTTTTTTCACTTGAAAATTATTGATCTTTTGCCCCTAGAGGTTTCTAAAAAGATCAAACTTTTATCGTTGTGTGCCTGAGCCGATTTTAGCACAAAATCCAGTTGACCTTGATCACCTGATAGGAGTGGCGGTATGTCCGATTTGCCCGATTGAGCCTGAGAGCCTGAGCGTGGGGGCTAACTGGCGAACTGGGGCTGGAACTAACTATCTCGAACACCCGTTCGAAATTGCGAACTTACTCATGGTGGCGGTGGCGGTGGTGGAAGCAAGTTAGTTGCGAACTAACTTTGGGAGTTGGTCATCAAGTTAGTTAGTTAAGTGTGTGCGCCTTGTGAGAGATGTTTAGTTAATTAGTTATGTGGGAAATTGCGCCCGAAGTATTTTTTTCCAGTAATAACTAAGAGAGATATATATAAGAGATAGATAGATACATGTTCCATGTCTAATGAATAGTTAATAGTTAATAGTTATGTGATGCCAAGAGATACTAATTGCTACATGGAACATGTGGCTATGTAGTGATGCGTATGCGTTTGATCAACTGGCTATTACAAGGAGATAAGGCACTAATGATGTATTGATCTGATAACAACTCGGAGAGTTGGCTAATAGGCTGGTGGTATCCGTATTAACAAACTGTTGCCGTAGTCAGTAGCCGAACGCTAATTAGTTATGCCGTCATCAAATAGTCATCAAGCCATGTGGAACACATAGTTATTGAGCGCATGTTAACAAGATCGCACCTGATTAATAGTCAGGGGAGATTGTTAACACTAATAAATTGCCAAGACCCCCCCACCATTAAACGCCAGCGCACAGGGGACCCCCCAGGTTGGAGACATGGTTGACGTGTTTAGGCCAAAGCAGTAGCCGAAAGAGGTCTAGGATGAGGGTATATGCGGATGTAGCGCAATTGGTAGCGCACCACCTTGCCAAGGTGGATGTTGCGAGTTCGAGTCTCGTCATCCGCTCCACTATATATAATAAGGCTATGGAACAGCATTCACACCTATTTGATGAAATAAAGGCTAGTACACGCCTGCAGATGGCCAAGGAGATACTTAAGGGTATCAAAGGTCTAAATTTATCGGCCCCTACCATTGACCAGATAACTCAGATAGTTAAGGATGCCCAAGAAGGCCCCTAATAATTTTTTCTCAGTACTAACCAAAGCAGTAGCCAAGAGGGTATAGGGTTTATCCCATGAGTACTAATGACTGCGCCACTAAGTGCGAATTTGATCTAGATATGGATGGTCAAGTAACCTGCGTGATGTGTGGTGCAAGAAACCCAACTTGGGGCAATTTACCACCAACTGAGTTTGAGGAGTAGTCATGTATCTATTTGGTCTAGAGTTGCGAAGAGATCGTCGTACTAAGGATGTAGTCATGGTCACCTGTTCCAGGTGCTCTAAGGACTATATGATCTCCGCAGACAATATGCGAGTTCCTAATTACTGTTCGAGTTGTAAATAACTGATCGGAGAATCAAATGATCTTAATAACTGACTTCTTAGCATTGACTTGCGTGAGCGTCGTAGCGATATATGTGTTGTGGGTATCCCGCAAGGCTGGTAATCCCGTATATCTAGTAATGAAGATCTTGTCGGTGATGATTGCCTTACTCTGGATTGTTGCGGCATTTTTATATTCTCAGCAATAACTAATGCCATATAAGGACAGGAAGTCCGATAAGGCTAAGGCGACTAGTAAAAAGGCAGGTAAGAAGTACTACCTTAAAAATAGAGGCGCCCAGTTAATCCGTAATAAGACCAAGAAGGATCAGATACGTGATTACATCCGTAAGTATAAAGAACATAGAGGATGTATGGATTGCGGCGTTAAATATCCTTACTATGTCTTAGATCTAGATCATCGTGATCCAAGTGATAAGAAGTTCACACCAGCAGCATTACACAAGACAGGCAGTTGGGAGAAGATGATTAAAGAGATCCGCAAGTGCGATGTCGTATGTTCTAACTGTCATAGGCAGAGGACCCACGAGAGAGGGCACTACACTCATACCAATCTGTAATTTTGCACTTGTCCTAATAGATGTTATGATTTGCAAGTAATCTCCCCATCAGTGGGGGGTTATCTAAAACGGCCCACGGTATTGGTATCGTGGGCTGTCTCTTTTGTTATTACAAGGAATACATAGCCCAAAATTTTTGAAACTCGAAGAGTTGGTTAATGGCTATGTGGTAGATCATTGCTAAAACATAAAACAGCGCCCTTTAAATTTTTTGCAATAGCCACTCCAGACAGTAGCCACAATGTCACAATACATTCATGGCCAGATATGCAGAATTCCAAGACTCAGCAGGAAGACACTACGTTGAGCATGATATGCCTGAAGAGACGGCATACAAGCATCCAATCCGTTCCTACGGTGATGCACGTCGTCTTTCTGTATATGATCCAAAAGATTCAACGCCAAGAGCAGTTGATCCAAAGGGTGGCGGAGTTAGAGAGAATCCAAAGGGTGAACCAGGATTAGTTGGTTACTCAGATTTCTATCGTGAGCCTGTTCGTGATTCTGGTATTACATTTGTAACTAAAGATCAAAAAGGCAATGAGGTACGTGAGAAATCAAAGCCAATCGCAGATACTAATATCGGCTACATGCGTGTACATGAGCAGTATAAAGGCGGAGGAATTGGCCGCCAGATGTTTGATTACATGCACAAGACAACTCCAGAAGGATCAATCCTAAATGTAGGCAAGGCAGCATCTAATGAGACGCTACATATGTCTGAGAAGTTAAAGAAAGAAAAGCCAGATTCAATCAAGTATAAGTTGTTCTAATGAACAACAATCTATCTAGACAACAGTTTAAAGAGTATACCTTGGAATATAAAGGCGCCGATGAACAGGGTGGACACAGCATTGTTGCAAAAAAAGAAGATAAGCCAATAGGTGAAATGAGATGGGAAAAAGGATTAGGTGTAAGTAACCTAGATGTTAATCCAGAACATCAACGCAAAGGTGTTGCTACTGCAATGTGGAATATGGGCATTAATTTAAAAAAACAAGATAAGAGCATTCCAACACTTAAACATAGTCAAGATAGAACTGAAGAAGGCGACAGTTGGGCAAAAAAAGTAGGTAGGTACTATCACCCAGAAGCAATCTGGCCCAAGGAGTTCTTTGAATGAGTAATCTCTCCCAAGAGCAATTTGGCCCCATGTACCATGGCACTCGTGCCGATGTGAGTGGTGGCTTTATATTTCCTGCTGTCACTGAAGGTGAAAGCCGCATGGCTCGTGCATGGGCTACAAGTGATCCAGGACAAGCAAGATTTTTTGGCGAGACTAAAATGCCAAAAGGCGCTGAGAAGAATCCAGTGAAAGTTTACAAGGTAGAACCAGTTAGCAACGAAGTTAAAGAAGAATCTGGGAACATAGAGGGTGAACGCTTCTATTCCTCCCCTCACGGGTTTATGATTACTGGAGAACACAAATGAGCGCCCAAAACCTTTCTTATGAACAATTGTCTATGTACATGACTGCACCAGAGATAAAGCAAAAATATGCAGTGCACGTTGATGAAATGGAAGATCATGGCGTTTCTTCTGAGTCTGCACTATGGACCAAAAAACTTAAAGAGTCTCGTCAACGTTTTGGTAGACCAAAGAGTCGTTATGAAACATTTAAAAAAGAAGGTGTTCAAGATCCTGTAGAAATTGGGTATTCTCATAATTATCCAGAAGGCTACATAGGAAATGGACATCACCGTATTGCTTCAATGGAAAAAATTAATCCTAAACAAGTACTACCTGTAACACATGACTACGAAAGCAAAAGAGAGTGGTATTTAGAAAAACATGCAACTCCTAAAGGAGATGGAGATTAAATGAGCGCCAAATACTCACGTAACGAACCATTTAACAAGATGCAGATTAAAGATGGCTGGATAGTCATCATGCGAAAGGATGGCACAGTTAAATCACGCCTTGAGCCATACCGACCAAAGGTTAAAAAATAATGTATGAGTATCGTGTCAAGAAGGTTAACAAGATAGTTGATGGCGATACTATCGATGTTGATATTGATTTAGGCTTTGCCGTCTCATTTACACAGCGGGTTCGTCTTGCAGGTATTGACACACCTGAGAGTCGTACAACCGATCTGAAAGAAAAAGCCCTCGGCTTGGAAGTAAAAGAGAAAATTAAAAAAGAAATAGCGGCGGCGAAAGATATCGTCATTAAGACAGAGAAGCCAGACTCATCAGAGAAGTACGGAAGAATCCTAGGTTGGCTATTCTTAGACGGTGCAGATGTGTCGCTTAATCAGAAACTAATCAATGAAGGTTATGCTTGGACATATGGTGGCGGCACGAAGATTAAAGATTTTGATGAATTAATAGCAAAGAGACAGGTGAACCCATGACGACTATGTGTGAGCATGTCTACAAGAGTATGGGCGTAACGCTGTGCCCTAAGTGCGGCCTCGACACTAACGACACTAACTGGGATAAGCAAAATAACTTAATGAAGCAATGGCATATAGATAATCCTGATGCTAAGTATGCGGGATGGATGTCAATATGAGTTCAAAGAAGTGGATCCCACATCCAACAGATAAGTGGCAAGTTGACTGGCACTCCCTAAAGTATCATAAGCATGCCATGACCTTTGAAGAGTCTAATGCATTTATGTCTACACCTAATGAAGATGGCTCACATAAGACTCGTCTTGATTTTCACAATCACTTACATGACACAGGACAATTTGGTTTAGGCGAGCCTCACGATCACTTTACTCCCAAGGATAAAAAATGAAGAAGAAGGGTTTTTCAAAGAGTGGTTACTCTAGATCTTCTTACGGAAAAAAGTCCGTCCAGGAAAGGTTTAAAGTTAAAGATGTGAATGAAGAGGGTGGTCCTGACTTTATTTCTGCATGGGTTAATAACAACTTAAATAAGACACAGATGTCTAATGCTGAGGGAATTAAAGATCTTATGCAGGGCCCAAAATTAGGTTACAACGTGAAGAAGCGCAGAACATCTGAGCCAAAGGAAGAAGATGAGTAATCTATCTCCTAAACAATTTAATACTCTTTATCGTGGATTAAGTTTTACTACAGATGTAAAAAAACCCCTCGGCATGCATTGGACAGATGATCCAGAAAGAGCAGTAGGTTTTGCAAGAAATCCTATTCGGCGAGGACCTGGCGTCGTAATTGAAGGACAAGTGGCTAAGAAGAGTCGTGAGACTCGCTCTGATATATTACAGAAGAATCAAGTATATGACGAGTATTGGGAGAATGAAGTTCCTGTTAAGAAAGGCAGCACCGTGCACGTAACTGCTGTCACTAAGTTAAGTGATAAACGAGATCGCACACGCACATACAATCCACCAAGGAAGTGGAAAGCATAATGGCTGCTGAAGATAACCTATCTAAACAATTATTTCATGGAAGTATTGAAGACATAAAAGAGGGTGCAACAATTACACCTAGATTAAAGGGTGGCTGGGCTTTTGCTACACAAAGCATTGAAGGAGCAGTTGCTCATACTCAAACCAGACTTGGTACTGGTATGGGATTAGGAGATAAGAGTAAGAGTGTTTCTCATGGAAAAATTTATGAGGTAGAACCTATGTCTAATGACACTTCAATGGGAGCGTCAGAAGTTTCAGGTATAGATAACACAGTCGCATCTAGAAAAGGATTTAAAGTAAAACGACAAGTGGCATCGGTATTAAAATGAGTAGAGGCAATGAGTTTGTTAAAGGCGTTTGGAAACAAGCACCGCTTATACATACGCCACAAGAGTTGACCCATCTTGCAAAAAGCCTTACATCTGATAGCCATCCCGACTTAGGAACTGGAAGTCCACTTAATACTAATGAGTTAGGGTATCTTGCTGGAGATAAGTGGTCTGCAGAAGGCGAGTGTGACAAGGCTTGTCGTATAGTGCATGACTATCTTCCTCACGGATCTCATGTAAAAGAGTACCGAGATTCAGGCGCTAATAGTCATCAGTTTGGGAATCATTATGTGCACCACGTTCCTACCACTGAAGGAATGCATGTAGTAGATTACACACAACGTCAATTTAATGCACGGGCTAAGTTTCCAGTGGTTGAACCTCAAGAAAAATTTGAAAAACGTAAATCAATGAAACGATTTACTAAAAATCGAGATGTGGATCACAGAGTTTTATGAGTACTTTAAATCAAAAACAATTTGGTGTTCCTGTTCCTGAGAATGTTCAGGTAAGAAAAGCAGGTGGTAAGGGTCATCTTGAAGGTGATAAGACAGAGAGTGCTACTGGCATGGTAAAGACTGAGCGCTTAATTCCCTTGATGGAACATAGACGTAGAGGTGCTGATGCCCAACCTTCTAGTGAAAAGACTATTGCTGGTATTAGAGGAGATATTCAAAAAGGCAAAGGTATTAATAATCCAATTATGGTTGCGTATGATCACGAGAATAAATGGGGCGTAATTGGTGAGGGTCACCACAGATTAGAGGCTGCAATGGCAGAGGGCGTCTCACACGTGCCCGTAACCGTTTTCCGTCAACCAGGGTTAGGTGAAAGAAAAGAAAGTTCTCTAGGCGGTCATCTAGCCATGATGACTAACTTCACTGATAAAGGAAGTTACGAAGATCGTATGGGCAAAGAGTATGTTCCTACTAATATTCACCCTGGACACTTTAAGCAGTTTCAATGAACAATTACGATCATCAAATAGTTTCTAATGTTAGAGAGCATCTAACTGATGACCTACGTAGTGCAAAGTTTCGTGGACATGAGTGCAAGACCGCTGGACACTGCTACGTCGCCAGTGAGGCGGTGTATCACGCACTAGGTGGTAAGGCTGCTGGATATACTCCAATGCAGATTAAGCATGAAGGAAATAGTCACTGGTTCTTAAAGCATTCATCAGGAAAGATACTTGATGCAACCTCAGATCAATTTGCAACTGCAGTTCCTTATGAGAAAGCCAAGGGAAGAGGCTTCCTCACTAAGGAGCCATCTAAACGTGCAAAGACATTAATGAGTCGTCTGGAATCGAATCCCTAAACTGATCTACTGGAACTCTCCAACAAGTTCCTGATTTTTCTTGCGACCACCACTCATCTCTCTGACACTCTGATACTGGTAGCCAGCCATATATCTCTACTGAAGAAAAGTACTCTAGGTCGTAAATTCTAGTGCCAACAATTATGGCGTTCTTATTTACATCTTTACTCCATACAGGGATAGCATCCTTTGTTCTAACACAACGAACCTCAATATTTTGTCCAACATCTGGGTGATCTATACGGTTCTTATGCTCTTCATTTGTGTACCAAGGAACTGTCCACGGCATTTTGTAAAGTTTAGCAACTGCATACTCTGCAACATTTGATCTAATGTTTGCGTTTAACTCATACTCTAGCCAACCTTGGCGTTTGCCTTCAGCATAGTTAGGGCGATCTTCACTGCCCCACTTCATTAACCAGCGTTCCATGCCCAACTGGGCACAGACTCGAATCTCATCTTTTGTTAGTTCTACGATTTTTGCCATGTGCCAAACCTATCACACTGAGACAATAGCCTTTTACGAAAGGAGCCATATGGCAGACAAAGGAACAGCAGCAGCCATTATTGAGGTTGCTGAAAAAGAAGTTGGCACAATTGAAGGTCCAAAAGATAATGAGACTAAGTATGGCAAATTTACTAAGGCAGACTTTCTACCTTGGTGTGGCTCATTTGTTATGTGGTGTGCAAATCAGGCAGGTGTAAAGGTTCCTAATACCGTCTCAACTGTGGCTGGCGCAACTGCGTTTAGAAAGATGGGCACCTGGGTAGATGCAAAGGATGCCTCTCCAAAACCAGGAGACATAGCCTATTTTGATTTTCCAGGAGATGGTGTAGATAGGATTTCTCACGTAGGTATTGTTGTATCTAACAATGGAGATGGAACAGTTACCTGCATTGAGGGTAATACTGCAGGAAATGCAAAAGGTGATCAACGTAATGGCGGAGAAGTTTGTAAAAAGGTTCGTGGGTATATACCTAATAAGAAGAAGGTCATGGTATCTGTTGTTGGGTTTGGTCGGCCAAACTATGTTGGCAACGAAGTTGAAGCAAGTGTCCCTGTCATAGAGGCACCACCTTTCCCAGGAACTGTTAAACCTGGAAGTAAAGGCAACAGCGTTAAGGTTGTTCAACGTGCTCTTGGATTAGTGGCTGATGGAGACTATGGTCCAGCCACAAAGAAGGCTGTAATCGCATTCCAAGATAACCATAAGATTTTGGACTCTAACGGCATTGTTGGTCCTAAGACTTGGGCAGAATTGGTCAAATTCCTATAAATCGGACAAATTACCCCTATGGCCCTCTAAGAACCTTCTGGTATTCTTGGGGGGCTTTCTACTGAAGGGGGTGCCCAATGACAACCATCATCGGAGTACAGTACGAAGACCGATGCATCTTGTTAGCAGACAATCAAGTAACAGATGAAAGTGGTCGTATCTATCGACATCCAGACATGGCAAAAATTTCAGAGCGTGGTGATTTTATAATTGCTGGTTCTGGAGAAGTATCTCCTTGTGATATTGCTCAGCACATTTGGAATCCGCCAAAATTAACCGCCAAAGATGCAAAAGATATCTATCACTTCATGATTGCAAAGGCAATGCCTTCCTTTAGGAAATGTTTAACTGAAAATGGATATGATTTTAACGAGGACCATGACAAATCTAAAGAAGGATTAAGGTTTCAATTTTTAATGGCTGTTGGTGGCGAGATCTTTGATATTGACCAAGATCTTTCGGTAATGAGAAGTATGGATGGCAAATATGCTGTTGGTTCTGGGGCTACCTATGCCTTGGGTGCGTTACATGCTGGAGTTAAACCAATGAAGGCTATGGAAATTGCTGCAAAACTTACAGCCTTTACTTCAGGTCCATACATTGAAAAGGAACAACTTAAGTAACTTTTGTAGGATTATTACACTTTATAAAAGTTACTCCTGATATAAACATAGACATGTATTAAAATAACAACGTCTATTGTAGATACTGTTCTTTTACTATTTTTAACACTTTCAACAACATTTCGACTCCTTCAGTGTCTTATTAGATGTAAGAAGATAAGGTATTTAAAGACTCCATCGTGAGCCTATTTTAAGGAGACACAACTAAGTGATATCACTGAAAAAAATCGCACTTGTCTGTGCTGCAGCATTGACAAGCACAGTTCTTTTAGTTCCATCAGCAAATGCAGCCGCAGCCATAACACTGACCGTTAATGGATCAGCAGCAACTGGAGGAACAGCAGCAACTGCTGCTGTAGCACTTCCAGTTCCAGCAGATAATAGTGTTGATTTAGCAGATGCATTAAAAATTGCTGTAACAGGTTTAGATACAGGTACAGTTGTTACTGCTGTTGCAACTAATGCAACATTAGTATCAGCGGTAGCAACATCTGTTGCACCAGTTACTTCAGCATCAGGAACTGCAAATCTTTCTATTAGTACAGGTACTGGTACAACTGCTGATATTTTTGTTTACACAAAAACAACTGCAGTTGGAACTGTATCCGTAACAATTGGTGGAAACACAACCACATATTATGTACAAGGTACTGCTGGCGCTCTTAATGCAATTGCATTAACTGCACCAGAATCAGCAGCGGCTGGAAGCACTCAGTCTTTAAAGGTAACTGGATACGATGTATTTGGAAACTTAAAAGGTGGGGCATCTATTAACGCTGTTGTAAGCAATGGATCAACCGCAAGTGCAACTACATTAACCACTGACTCTGTTACAGCAACAAATGGAACTAAAACATTTGATGTAGCAATCCCAGCAGCAGGTCAAGTTACTGTAATTGTTTATGCAACTGTTGCTACTGCAATTGCTGGCATGTCAACTCCTGTTGGATCAGTTAGCAAGAACATTGCTATTCGTGATCTTGCAGGTGAGTTAGCAGCAGTCCAAGCAGCACTCGCAGCAGAGAAGGTTGGTCGTGCCGCTGATAAAGCAGCCTATGACTCAGCCACCGCAACTGCTACTAAGCAGATTGCTGATCTAAATGCAGCAATTGCAAGTCTAAAAGCCTTGTATAACAAGTTGGCTAAGAAGTACAAACTAAAGACTATTAAGTAGTATTCCCCTACAACTTAATATGAGCCTCCTGAGCATGAGGACGCAAAAACTGCTCATTTAAACTTATGGTAGGCTTTGAGTATGTCTAAGACTCAAGATAAAAAGAAACAAAGAAAAGAAGAACATGCCGAATTCCTGTGGAATCAGGCTCAATTAAAATCAGCCCTGATTAAAAATCAATTAGACATTGCTGTCCAAACCTTTAAAGAACTAAGTGGAGAAATGACTGAAGAACAAGTTAAAGCAACTGAAGAACAGACTCAAATTCAATATAAACGCATTGAAGAGTACCTAATGAGCGAAAAAGAGAAGTATTTAGAAAGACTAGGCATCCAACAGGACTGATAATTGGTCTATGTTAAAAAAAGTATTCTTTACGATGATTCTGACCGCCCTTCTTTCAAGTTGTGGTTATGATGGGCACTTCAGGTATCCTTGTCAAGATCCTGCAAATTGGGAAAATGCAGAGTGCAAACCACCAGTCTGTACAGCCAACGGGGCATGTTTAGAAGATTTGGTTAGTCAAAAAAAGATAGAAGGAACACAAAATGGCTAAAGAAAGATTATCACCACAAGATCTAGATGCAAGATTAAAATTTATATTAGGTATTACATTAGGTTCGATTCTATTTATAACTGCTGTTGGAATTATGTATGCCCTTATATTTGTTACACAACCAATTACTGGACAATCTGAAAACGATAAGATGTTCTTTAATGTGTTAGGTAGCGTAGCAACCTTTATTACAGGAACACTTGCTGGTCTTCTTATTGGTAGCAGTGGCTCTAATGCAGTGGCTACTCCTGTAACCAATACTGTTACTGAAAGTGTCCCTAGTGTTGCTGAGGTTACAACAGTTGCGGAAGAAGTTCCTGCAGCAAAGTTAGACGACCCTAACTACAACTAACGATTATCCGTCTTATAAAAACCGCCACCTTTAAAAAGGGTGGTAACTGGAGTATAAGATCGAATTAGAGCGTAGCCACACTGTTCGCAGAAGTACTTTGATTCTGGATCATTAATGCTACGCTCCTTTTCATAATCAAGATCACAATTAACACATGCGTATGAATAAAGCGGCATTACGAATGGGTAGTCATTACTGAAACCATCTGACCACAGTCAACACAAGTTTCATAGGTTTTAGCGGTAAATGGGCATGAACTTTTTTCAGTAACAATATGTTTGCACCAAAACGCTTTAATTACTTCTAGTAGTTTCATTTTTACTCCTCCTGGTATGAGTATACATTACCTGGTAAACAGGGCATAATTGGGTTATGCCTACTATATTAGAGACGCACAAATCAATAGAAATTACTGACCGCTGCGATCAATGTGGGGCTCAGGCAATGGTGAGAGCAACTCTGGCAAGTGGAGAGTTATATTTTTGTGGTCATCATGCTAGAAAGACTGGTAATAAATTAGTTTCACAATCTGTTGTTGTCTTTGATCCTAGTGGAGTATTTAACTATGGCAGGCAGTGATTACTACCGTACTGGCAAAGGAATATTTGGCGGACCAGGTGGTACATATGGAAGATATGGAGTAAGTCAAATGGCAGGTAATCTATCTTCTCAATTTGATAAAGCAGAAAACATAGAAGAAAAACAACGTCGTAGATTTGGACGTAAACGTGAGTCAGGATATTCAGGCGCAGGATTTTGGTTTGCTAACTATCCGTACATGATTGGTGCAATGAGTTCTGGTACAGATCCTCGTGAAGGAAATGTTCCAAATAGAGATCAAGCCCCAAATGAAAGTGGAGAGTCTGCTTCTGATACAAGTGGACTAGGAAGTGGCGGAACTGCCGCAGGATTTGTTGGAGGATTAGATTAATGGCTCAATTAAATCGTAAACCGTTAACTATAAATCCAAATCGTAAAACTAAAAAACAAGAGTTTAGTTTTAATACTAATTTAGGTTATAAATCAAAAGCAAATCCAAGTATTGTTACTTGGGCAGCACCTGGTAAAGGCGTACAGGGTGAGTCAGTTAACTCACAGAACACTGCAAGCAAGTTCATTATAAATAGAAATTGGAAGCCGCTATAATATAGTTGGGCTTTAACATTCCGAGGGGAATACTTGAAAATACTGCGTCCATTCGCAGCACTATCTGTAGTACGTAATATTGGAAGACTTATTTTATGTGGAGGAGTTGTTACTCTCTTCCTTGTATTTGGCATGTCTCAAGATGTTTACGCTGAGGACAATCAAGAACAAGTTGTGGTAAGTCCTGCTCAACAAGCCGTTAACTCAGCACTTGCTACAGCAACTACAGAAGTACAGCAGGCTATTGCAGCCACGGATACAGCAACAGTCACGGTAACTGCTGCACAAACAGAGGTAAGTCAAGCCACTAGTGCAGTTTCTGGAGTAACTCAAGCAGTTACTGTTGCACAGACAAGCATAGCCTTAATAGAAACAGCAACAGTTACAATAAATGCTATAGATTTAACTGTCACTCCCATAAACCAAGGTTCTCAAGTAGTTGTAGAGGCTAAATCAACTGTACTAACTGCTCAAACAGCCATAAATAATATTGATACAACTACAGCACAACTTGAAATATCTCAAGTTACTACAGCAAAAACAGCAGCCTCTACAGCACAAGCAACTGCACAAACTGAACTAACTCAAGCCAACATTGCAATTGATAATGCTCAGACAGCAGTTAATAATTTACAAGCAACTATTGGGACTAGTACCAATGTTTTATCTGGTGTAGATGACGTAGGTATTCGTATGAACCTTCCATTCAGTTTGTTAATGGGCGGAACTTTATATAATAATGTTTATGTAGGTTCTAATGCCACAATAACTTTTGGAGTTAATGATGGTTGGTATTACTCTTCAACCCCTCCTGCTCCATCAATCTCTATTGCTGGATATGATTGGACAACTTGGAGCACAGGAACTGGAATTACTTACGCAACTACTGGAACAAGTTTAGATATTGCTTGGGATCTTCGTCCATTCCCACAACAAGATGCCTCTACACA
>Ga0209500_10000065_pt1 | contig 98079 bp, 98 predicted proteins | sample S_140212_EF_Meta_FD_187323 | JGI IMG/M metagenome (GOLD analysis project Ga0209500, IMG submission 187323) | Freshwater microbial communities from Lake Simoncouche, Canada to study carbon cycling - S_140212_EF_MetaG (SPAdes) (version 2) | ecosystem: Environmental > Aquatic > Freshwater > Lake ...
TCTTAATAGGTCACATAAATGATACTAGTAATTATGTTGTATTTACAAGTAATATTTTAGTTTCCAAAGCAAATCTTAATAATATCAATACAAGTAACTATATTGCATATACAAGTAATATTTTGGTATCATTAACAACCCTTAATGATGCCAATACAAGTAATTATATTGCAACAACAAGTAATATTATGGTATCATCAGCAACCCTTAATGATACCAATACAAGTAATTATGTTGTATCTACAAGTAATATCTTAATAGGTCACATAAATGATACAAGTAATTATGTAGCATCTACTAGCAATATTTTAATAGGTCACATAAATGATACTAGTAATTATGTAGCATCTACTAGTAATATCTTAATAGGTCACATAAATGATACTAGTAATTATGTTGTATTTACAAGTAATATTTTGGTATTATTAACAAACCTTAATGATGCCAATACAAGTAATTATATTGCAACAACAAGTAATATTCTGGTATCATTAGCAACCTTTAATGATACCAATACAAGTAATTATGTAGCATCTACTAGTAATATCTTAATAGGTCACATAAATGATACAAGTAATTATGTAGCATCTACTAGTAATGTCTTAATAGGTCACATAAATGATACAAGTAATTATGTAGCATCTACTAGTAATATCTTAATATGTCACATAAATGATACAAGTAATTATGTAGCATATACTAGTAGTAATATTTTGGTATCATTAGCAACCATTAATGATACCAATAGTAGCAATTATGTAGAATATACAAGCAATATTATTTCTAAAAGAATTACTGTTTTGAATACTGATATGATTAATGAAAACCCTAATGCTAATAATAGATTTATAGTTAATGATATATATAATAAAAGTTTGACTGTTAATGGTGATTTAATTATTAATTCTAATTTAATAGTTTATGGTAATGACACAAGACTAGAAACAATTGTATATACGACTGAGAAATTGGAAGTAATAAATGCTAATAATAATTCTGTTGCTTTCATGGTTCATCAAAATAACAATGGAGAAGGAGATATTTTTGTTGCTTCAAATCAAAGTGTTAAAGTATTCAATATTGCAAATAATGGAAATGTTAATATTACTGGTATCTATAAAAGAGATGATAGAGATGTTATAGATGATACAAGTAACTATGTTAAATCTACAAGTAATATTTTAGTTTCCATAGCAAATCTTATTAATACTAATAGTAGTAATTATATAACATCAACAAGTAAAATATTGTTAAGTCGCATTAATGATAGTAACAATATTTTAACAAATAAAACAAATCTTAATAATATCAATACAAGCAATTATGTTGCATCAACAAATAATATTATTTCTAAAAGAATTACTGATTTAATTACTAATTTAAATACTGATATGATTAATGAATTACCTGGTGCACAAAATAAATTTATAGTTAATAATATATACAATAATAACCTAGAAATTACAGGCGATTTAAAAGTTCGTGATTTAACTGTTCGCGATTTCACAGTTACTGGAACTAGAACAATAGTTAATACAGCAATAACAACTGCGACTGTATTTTCAATAGAACAATTAGATGTAGTTAATGTTAATAATAATTCACCTGCAATAATGGTTCAGCAAAAAAATGCATCTTATGATATTTTTGTTGCATCAAATGTAAATACAAATGTGTTTAATATTAAAAATAATGGCGATGTTAATATTACTGGTATCTATAAAAAAGATAATAGAGATGTCATACTTGATACTAGTAATTATGTAACATCATCTGGTAATGTTATTACTCAAAAACTTAACAATTTAACTTCTAATATAAAAGAATCCAAAATATATGTTGACGCATCAGTATTACATAAATATTGTCCAATGCAAACACATTTTAACATATATAAAAAAACAGAAGAAAAAACAAAACCTGGATGGCAGTTTGTAGATGAGGATATTGATAATAAGATTTTAGATAATTATAATAATACAAATAGTGATACTATTGATGGATTTTGTATTCGCATTAAACCAAATTATAATACAACAAAAATATTAATTAATTTAAATTGTCATATTGGTATTGACGATGGTCTAAATGTCGGACCAGGTGAAAATCCTGATGCTAACGCGAGACCATGGGGACTTCGTTTATATCGTAAAAATGGAATTGATGGAGTTTGGGAACATGTAACAGGTGCTGATAGTAGTATTTTAACTATTCCCGGAATAATTGGAACTCCTCCTACAACGTGCTGGGTCTCTCATAATTTAGGAGCGGGTGCTGACCTGAGTTCTGCAGGAATTGCAAATATATCTGGAACATATTACGATGATGCGCTTATATCAGATGATTATATTTATTATACTGCTAAATGGTGTTCAATACTTGGGATTGATGGGATTTCAGAGGACAATTTAAATGCATATTATGAAGAAGAAGGATTTAAATACAACGCTAAATTGTATTTAAATAGACCAGCATTATTGTATGAAGATTTAGAAGAATTAGGGGGAATCCCAGGTTATAAAAATAGTGCAATAGCGACATCTTCATGGAATGTAACTGAAATATGGCAGGGTGACCTAACTAATATTCCAAAGGGAGGATTTATAACAAAGTATTCTTCAATACAAACAGAAATTAATATATGCAAAAAAACATTCGAAAAAAAACAACTTGATAACTGGGAATTTATGGGATTAGAACCAACAGTCAAAGATTTTGATGATATTAAAGATATATTTTGTGTTCGCATTAGACCAACTCATTATACTTCAAAAATATTAATAAAAATAAATTGTAATATTGGGATTGGAGGTACTGAATCAACCTTCTGGGGTATACGCTTATGGCGTAGAATAGGAGAGGATAACGAATGGGAACATCTTTCAGACGCAGATGGTTATTTAGTAACAAATACTGAAGGTGAACCAATTGGTACTCCTTGCTGGATAACAAATAGTTCAGGAGGATATTCTGACGCAAGTGCATCTGCAATAACTAATGTGTCAGGAACTTATTACGATTCACCTAATGTAGGCGGTGATAGTGGAGCGGGAGTTTATGTTTATTATGCGGCTAAATGGTCTGCTATGATAGGTTCTGATATCGAAAACGGGAAAACAGATATTGGAGGTTTATTATATTTAAATAGACCTCAAGTAATAGATGAGGATGATATTTATTTAAATACTCCAATTCTTTCTTCATCATGGAATGCTACTGAAATTTGGCAACAAGAACGAGCATTTATTCCGGGTAATGTTCTAATATGCAATAATATGTCATTGCAAACATTATTTAATATATATAGGGATGTTGTAAGTAAATCAGGAAATGGATGGAGATTTATAGATAATAGAATTGAAATTATAAGAAATAAAATTCAAGGATTTTGTATTAGAATTAAACTTTCGCATTCAACATCAAAAGTATTATTAAACTTATCTTGTCATATTGGTATTGATTATGGAACTAATGCAAAATGGTGGGGTCTCCGTTTATATCGGAAAATTGGAATTAATGGGGTATGGACACATATATCAGAGGCGGATGGTAATATTTTAACAGATAACAAAGGAACATCTTGTTGGCTTTCTCATAACTTAGGAGCTGATACAAGTACCTCATCATATTTTGTAGCAAATATATCTGGGTCATACTGTGATTTACCAGGAATATCAACTGATTACGTATATTATACAGTTAAATGGTGTGCATTACTTGGAGATGATACGAGCGATAGTAAACTATATTTGAATAGACCTGCATATTATAATAACAATAATAGTAATAATAGCGCTGTTCTATCTTCATCTTGGTGTATACAAGAAATATGGCAGTTAGGAACTCCATATTTACCTAATGCAATTGATGATACATTTTTTAAAATATATAATAATGATACTATTGGTGTTGGCGTTGGTAATGCTGATGGAATATATAAATTAGATGTTAATGGTTCAGTTAATGCAAATAAATATTATAATATAGCAATAGACACAACTGCACCTACAAATATAATACATGGGAGTATTAATAATTCGCTACAAAAAATTAATAGTATTAATCCAATATATTATATTGATTCTAATAAAAGTTCCAATTATACATTTGAACTGAATAATATACAAGAGAAAATACCTGAAATAGTAAATTATACAGTATCACAACCTCGAAAAATTATGATTGACTATATGTCAATAATACCTTTATTAACACGTTCAATACAAGAATTAACAGAAAAAATAAAAGAACAACAAGAAGAAATAAGAATAATTAAATTACAATTAGGTCCTGAACAGTTGGGTTCTATTGCAATTGGACCTCCTCCTTCTGATGACTAATTCATTATATTGACTAATTATAAATATATAATAATAATAGATATAATGAATGAAAAAATAGAGGATACTATTGAAAATAAAAGATGTTCTAATCTACCACATAAGATTGAAAAATTGTTATCAAAAACAGAGGCACTAGTATTGTTATGTAGTAAAGCAAGTGGGTATTGGTCGATGATTAAATTTGCTTTTAATATACCTTTAGTTCTTACATCAAGTGCTATGTGTATAATCAACTCAATTAGCGAAGATGCTAACGAAGTTAAAATACCTAATATTGTAGTTAATGCTATTAGCGTTTTAATTATATCCCTAAACAATTCTATAAAAGCTAGTGAAAAATGTGATTTATTTCGCAGATTAGGGCAACAATTCCTATTATTAGCAGGACAAATAGAAAATGATGATGAAATATCAGATAATGAGTTTAGTTTATTAGCATTAAAATATGAAAATCTAATAAATGACATATTATTTGAAGAAATACCCTATAGATATAAGGAGCAAGTTATAGAAAGTTTTAAAGATAGATATTTACCATTACAACTTAATGGCACAATTGGTAATAATAAATCATTTAGAAATAGTAATTCCGCTGAAATTGTAATGAAACATCAAAATACCCCTGCCAACGTATAATATTTATTAGAATTAATCATTATCTATATCGTTGTCATCATATATATTGTAGTTATCATCATTATCATTATAGTCGTCGTCTTTATCTTTATCTTCATCCTTATAATCATCATCATCGACTTTTGCATCTCCGTTTTTAGCACCATCTCCATCATCTTCGCCATCATATATATCTTTTATAATACCTGCAGCTTTAACTTGTCTACGAATTTCATTCTCTTCAATATCTAAATTTTGATAATCTTTTAATTTTTTATTTTTATATTCTTCGCGTTTTTCATTAATAAATATAGCAATCTCTTCGGAAGTTAAAAATTTATTATATTTTCCTTCTACATAATTTTTTAAATATTCATATAATTCACTATTATTATATGAAATAAAATCGGTTGGTATATTCTCAATACCAGATAAATCAGGGTAATTAAGCGAATTACTTATTACTAATAAATTAATTAAATTAACATCATTATTAATACCGTTTTCAGCATCATCTTCATCATTATCTGACATAATTTTATTTAATTTATATAAATATTTTATCATCGTCTTTATTTCTTTAATAGCATCAAATATCTTATTTTTCAATATTTCATTATCTTTGTATTTTGAAGATGAATTAACATTAACATATAATATTTTACATATATTAAGCAATATTTCTTTGTAATTTATATATTTATAATTTAAGAATTCCACATTAATATTTTTTTTGACTTTTTTAAGTTTTTTAATATTATCAGTTATTGTTGTTTTAACAAAGTCAAAATCATCCATTTTTAAATTATCAATTAAATTATTAGGCAATAATTCGGAATTATTACGCATACTTTCTAACCACACAGTTACATCGTAATTATTTATATTATAAATAAAATGTTTACTATTAACATTTTTTATATTATTGTATTTTTCTTTCTCTTCATTTATGTATATGTCATTCCCTGTTTCATCATCATCTTCCCTAGTAATTTCATCATCTTTATTTTTTCCTTTTTTAATTTTCTTTTTAATTATCTTGGGAGGTGTAAATCTAATATCTCTCTCTCTGTTATTTATCCTTACTTTTGAATAATGCTCCTTTAATTTTATTATTTCACTATTAGTATTTTCAAAATCAGATATATCATTAAAATTATTATCAAGTTTACGAAGACAACAACCTTGTATATATTTATGTATTTTCTCATATTTTGAGTTATTATTTGGCGTAAATAGTAATTTATTTATATAATATCTTTCATCATCAATATTTTTATATTTATCATTGTTGCATCTATTCTTACCGTCATTTGTATTTTTATATATTAATTCATTTAATACATCATCCCCAAAATCTTTATATTCATTCTCAATTATATTTTTTAAAGTTTTTTTTAAATCTTTAATATTAATCACATAATCATTATTATCTGTATATTTGAAAAAATCACTTATTATATCTATAGTATAATATAATAAACCATGTGTATTTAGTTTATCAATATGATTAGGATTTAAATTATTAATATTCAGAGATATTTTATTTTTTATAATTTTATCTTGAGTGTCTACAATCCAGAAGCAAATAGAATTATAAAATATCATATTAATAGTCTCAATAAATTTTTCATTAACATCTTTAATTATATTTCTGTGTATTTTTTCAATCCGTTTCTCATTCAGTAAATAACTAGGAAACATTTCAGAATATTTCTTAGCATATTTAATTGCATCATCTTTGTTATGTGTTTCTAACTCTTTAAAATATTTTTCATATCGTGTTGAAATACCGCGATAATTTTTAAATAAGTAACTGGATAATTCGTCATAGTCAATATCTATATTTGCGATGTCATTAATTTTCTTTATCATATCAAGTATTATTTTTAATATTTCAATAAATCCTTTCTCATTTCTAAAATTAACATTTGATATATAGGCGTTTAAATTGTAATTATTTATACTGTTTATATTTGTATTTTGATTATCAACATTTGCAACACCCTTATTCTCATCATCTATAATATCATCATCGTCTTGTAATCCTTCATAATTGTCTATATCATTTCCATCACAAATAGCTTTATTTTCTCTTTTTGATATTACAAAGTGCTTCCCATCAGTATCATAATCAAAAATATGTTCTCTTGAATATATAAATTGATTTTTGTTATTATTATGATATTCTTTAATGTCCTCAATATTTTCTTTTGCTTCTAATATATCATTAATAGTTTCTAAGGTATTTTCTATGTTTATATTTTTAATTGATAATTTTAATTCTTCTAGGACATCTTCTATTTTAATGCTATCTTCATTTATTTGCTTTATAATGTCATAAATATTATAATTTTTTAAAGGTTCATTATTACTTTGCATTATGTCATTTTTGTAATTATTTATAAGTTCTCTTGTCTTTTCAAGGAAAGACACTATTTCAGAAGATATGTTAATATACTTTAATATCTTATCTATATTGTCAAAAAATGTTAACTTTCGATTAATTAATTCGGGTTTCCTAATTTTAAAACTTTTGTGAATAATTTTTCTTTCTTTTTCATTCTTTATTATTGAATACATATAGTCTGATAATATCTCCAAATCTTTCTCAGAAATAAAATCTAGTGAATAATCATATTTTTTAAATATATTATTAATATTACTGTAATCAAGATAAAAACTATCCTTATTATCTTTAATTTCATCTATAATTATACCAATATCTGGATGCGTATCTTTAATTAATTCATATATATTTTTGTAATTATCAGAAGATTTATAATTTGTATTAATACTATTTACTAAATGCGATGCTATCTTAGTATACATATAATCATCATTTGTAGATGTAGGTATTTTGTAATATGCTCCATTTATAGGAAGATTTATATCATCTCCATCATTAATATTTGAAATATATTCAACCTTATCAATCAGATTGCATTTTATTATAGGATAGTCTTTTATAATCGGGTAATATTTAGGGAAATCTGCTTTATTAAATTCCTTATTTTCTGCTATAATAATAGTTGTATTATGAGTAGGTTTTAAACGTATTTTATCCGAATTTATATTATAGGATGCAGAAAATTTTCTTTTATAAAACTCTCTAAATTGAGATTTATCTTTATATTTTTCTATAAAATTTTCAAGTTGAGTTTTATTGTCTAAAGTGTTTTCATCACCATATTTTACTAGTTCACTTTCAGTATCAAAAATATAATTAGCATAGTCATTTATTTTACCATTCTTGCTATCGCGATTTATAAGGATTTCATAAAATAAATTTCTCATTAAATCAGATTTTTTTTTATTTTTAAAAAAATTATATAAGTGATTATATATTTCTTCTTTGTCAAGAGCAATAAAAGAAGGATTTATTTTGCTCATTTCTTCAAATGTTAGAATTTCTGTATATTCAATATCTTCTAAATCTTCATCAATATATTCAATATCCTTCAATATATCAGCATCCGTTGACATATTAAACTTATGTTTCTATTTAATACAATAATATATATTATTATTAGATAAAAGTAAATAATTAAATATTATCAATTGCAAATCTAGTCCACTCATTTTTAATATTAGATAATTCTTCTATAATAGTTGTGCAATTATCTTCAAGGAATGAAGCAAATATTTTTGAACTTGAAGGACTACTTTGATTTTCTAGAGAAATGCGAAGAATCATTAATGCCTTTAGCGGGTGAGGGCATATGTATCCGATATATGTGCAAGATATTTTGTCTTTATAAGTATTTTTTTCTCTAATATAATGGTTATGAACGTACGACTGTATAATATTACCTAAAGTATCATCTTCGTCCTCAATAATAAATTCGTAAGTTCCTTCAATATCTTGAAATTGCTGTATTTTTACTTTATTTGACATTTCGCTATTTAATTCTTTTTTAAGCATTTCTAATTTATTAATAATAATATCTAATGATTTAGATACTAAATATTTAGGGCCTATATTATGATTAATGCTCTCAATATCAAATTTAAATTGCACAGGGTCGCCATATTTATTTTTATAATACGAGCGTTCTTTGTCCAAAATATTATTTTTTTTATCAGCTTCTTTTGGGTCTTGAATATATGAAAAGTTAGAGAGAGATACAGGATTAAACGATGCATTATCTCGACCTTTTCTTTTTACAATTTTTGCTTTAAAATGTAAATGTTCTCCTATTCTTAACCGTGTAATTAAGATATAATCTTTAGATATTTTATTAGCGGGGAAAATATCTTTTAATTCATTTTCACTAATATTTACCGAATTACGAGTAGCGGTAATATGATGCGTTGTTACATCTATAGTCTTGTTAGTTATATTCTTGACATTTAATTCAATATGAATGCTATTATCTACATAATCATCTATTTCATCTTCCTTAAGACAGATTGGGAGAAGACCAATCCTATGAATAATAATTTCATTATGAAGAGCGCCATTATTTATTATAATGTCAACACTAGGGTCATCATTATCTAATTTTTCTCCAATAATACCTGGAATAGGAATATCTGTTAATATTACTCGTCTAATCCCATTTATAATTGCAAGGTCAACATTATTTATATCAAAACTATGGCAATTAGAAGGTTCATTATAAGAGTAATTTTGAAACTTAGGCATTTTCTATATTAATTATATTATATCTATCTTATATATCATTTTTTTAATATATTAAAAAATAAATTAAGTAATTATTTTACTTAACGACGACGACTAGGAGAAGCTGAACGACGACGAGGGCGCTTTTTCTTTCCACCTACTAATTCTTCACCACCAACACGGCGAACACGGCGAGGGCGTTTTTTCTTTCCACCTTCCATTTCTTCTTCACCACCAACACGACGAACACGATGAGGGCGTTTTTTCTTTCCACCTACTAATTCTTCACCGCCAACACGGCGACGACGACGAACAGGAGAAGAAGAACGACGAGAGCGCTTTTTCTTTCCACCTTCCATTTCTTCTTCACCGCCAATACGGCGACGACGACGAACCGGAGAAGAAGAACGACGAGAGCGCTTTTTCTTTCCACCTTCCATTTCTTCTTCACCACCAACACGGCGAACACGACGAGGGCGTTTTTTCATTCCACCTACTAATTCTTCACCGCCAACACGGCGACGACGAACAGGTGAAGAAGAACGACGAACACGCTTTTTCTTTCCACCTACTAATTCTTCACCACCTACACGGCGACGACGAGAAGGAGAAGCAGAACGACGAACACGCATATGTCGTTTTCCACCACCTGTAACTACAGGAAGCATAGAGGGGGGGGTAGTGGTTGCTACGACGGGGTCCTCAAAAAACCCACCAAAATGTTTCATTAATTGAGAATGATACTTACGAGGTGATGATTTGCTCATAGATCTACGTTTAAAACTCTTTCCTCCCATTAAAGTTAAATCTGGGACGTTATTCATATATAATATTCTTTCTATATATACGCGCGATTTTTTTTTAATATTTTATAAAATATAAAAAATAATTTAAGAGATATTTAAGGTATATTTAAGGTATATTTAAGAGATATTTAAGAGATATTTAAGAGATATTTAAGAGATATTTTAAGAGATATTTTAAGAGATATTTATAAGAGATATTTTAAGAGATATTTTAAGAAATTAAACTTGTCATAATAGCGAAGCACATAGATGTTCTTGGGTGCATTTCATTAATCGGATTGGATGCAAAGAATTGAATTAGGGTTTTAATATTATTAACATCATTACATTGACATAGATAATGATATACATTCCCCATATTAATCATTTTTGTCTTGTAAGTATTTACTTGCAGATTACGCAGTTGCGCCAAATGATATTGGATAATTGGCGGGAATTGCTTGTCCATATCTTTATTCATTTTAAAGCGATTATAGTTAGGATAATAGATTGTTGTCGCTTTATAGTAACTATACAAACTATCTTTAATTGTTGATATAATAGTATGTATAAGATAGGTTGGGTCTATTTTTTGTCCTTTATTATCTAGCGGTAAATTGATGTTCGGATTGTAATTTGCAATATAATCCTTGATTGTATACTCAGTTTTATTTTTCATATAGACCGAAAGAATATTCATCCAAATATTTGGATGGCAAGGGTCCGTTTCCTCGCGGTAATTAATAGCATCAGTTGAAATTTTATATAATTTAACTTTTCCATCTACAATTTTTTTAACGATTAAACCATAACTATAGAGGGAATTATTAATATGCGAATACGCCTCCTGAATATTATTAAATTGTAAAGGGTATTTAACTCCCCTCTCAAATAATGACGGAATAATAGATGCTATAATATCATTTTCAATCAATAAATTACGATGCTTTGTATTGATATGAAATAACTCCATATAATCATTTCCAAGAAGTCCGCTATAATCTACAATATGCTTATTTTCGTGGTGAACGATAATAAACTCATACGCCATGCTTGGGTCAAGATGTTGCACAAATAGATTTCTTAGTTTCAAAGAAATTTCATCCGATGTTAAAGAAGACACTTCTTCAGCGGTAATATGCTCTTTGAACATTTTAAATAATATTTCATCAAACATATTACCATGTCTTTTTGTTGGATGTGAGAATTTCGAACTGTTAGCATCGGGACAACTTGAAGTTCCGAAGAACCATTCGTCCTTGTAATTATAAACTGTAATGATTGTTCCATCATATGCTTCATATACCTTGTCTTCCGAAGAATATAAAGAATTAATATAATTATTACAATCAATTCTTTCAGGGGTCGAATTAGCATATGTAACAACAATATTATTATATTCAAGACTAAAATCTAGAACTACGCTTCTGCACTGCTCATATAATTCTTTAAAATTATCAATATTTTTTTTCAGATATGAATTATGAAGCAGAACAATATCGCTACGTCCCTTGAATTTTTTAACTTTCATAAAAGGCCAGAAATGATATTTCTTCAAAATATAAATAAGACAATTTGCATAACTATTTTCACCTTTGTCATCATAGCATTCATCTACAACTTTGCGTTCTTCATAAATTTTAAATGTTTCTTCAATAAGTTGATATAGAGTGGTTGGAAATGAGATTGTTGAACTTTCGGAAGTCATATTGATATCTTGGGTATAAATTAAATATTAATAATTTCTTATATCAATTTTTATATATTTAAAGTAAAAATAACAATTATTTCTTATAATATTTGTCAAACATTTCTTGCCCGACCTGTTTATGTACATCATCGCTCGGTTTTTTATTTTGAATAATATCTTCACGTTTTGATAAAAAATATTCAAAACTTTGATAATCAAACCCCTCTTCTTTCGTAATCATATCAAAAAGCATAGGATATCTATCTGCAAATGTTGTAAATCGCACTTCCTGTGTTTTAATATTATTTATAATATCTTCGTGTTTCATTTTATTTTTATTGTTCTGTATAATAATCATAATGTCTTGAACAATATTTCTAATATCATTAGTATTTAACCCGTCGCTAACAAAATCTGGCACGCCGTTATTCATCTTCGCTTTCTTATTATTAATATCACCTTCTGTTTCTCTCTTTTTTTTAGAACTCATCTATATATATACCTAATATACCTATATATCTATATATATCATTTATTCTTTATATTATTTATATGTAATAAAATGATTAATTTTATTCCTTATATTGTATTAGAATAAATAAAAAAAATGAAGAGCGAACTATTGTATTCAGAGTTAGATTATGGGCCAAATGTTAAAGCACCGGAACCATTAAAAAACGCAGGGTTATATACAGGAGAAGTTCTATTTGATAAAAAACCGTGGGGAAATAATTATGTAATCCCTCGCATCGAACCAGATGCAGTTGCATATAGTTCACAATTTTATGCAAGTCATCATATTCCTTCTTATAATAGACCAGGTAATAATAGCATAAATAGCAATAATTATAAAAAATATAATATAAATGATAGTGATAATAATTATAATGTTTCTTGTCATACTAATAATGTATTAGGTTGAGGTTTCTTAATTAACTCTTTGTGTTTTTCTAGAAAGTCACATATATATTTGTATGTTTCATTAACTTGTTCAAATGTAACACCTCCAGTTATTAATACACTTCCGCTTTCAAATAAAGCACCAGTTACTTTTTTACAATCTCCTATATTTTGACCGGTTCCCTTTCCATAACAATATTTAGGACACGAGCATATCCCATTCTTATTTTTATTATTAATATTCCAGAAATATTCTAACTTTACACCTTGATATATGCCTGGTTGAAAACTACACTTATTATTATGCTCATCATTAATAAATAATTTATGCACCTCTTTCCTTCTAATTTCAAAACCATTCTTTAAGTCGGAGTCAGAATAAACTTTAAAATCTGTATTAATCATGCGAATTTTAAAATTTTGATACTTCAAATCTAGGATATAATCTGGTTCAGCATTAACAATAATATTTTTATCAATATTATTATATATTGATGTAATATCATTAATAATATGATTGACTATATGCTCTGTATCCTTGATATCTTTGATTCCAGTTAATTGAATATTGCCATTCTTAAATATTTTAACATTAGGAATATATTTGTCATTAAACTTATATATGACTGTTACTTGATTATCAAATCTGTTCTTTTTCATAGTATTTTTTTTACTTTTCCTCCTTTTCTTAGGATATACACCTTTAGATACATCTGTGCCATTTTTCATAAATTGGACCCACACAATTCCTTTATCAATTCCTTCGCTAATATTTTCAATAATATTAATATTATCAAATAATAATCCAAGATTTATATTAATATTATTACCTATATTTGCGTTACAAGTAATAGTTGAGATTCTATACGGCGAGAAGAAGATATTATTCATTAATTATTGTTATTAGCACTTATATATATAAATAAGTGTCCTTATATCATTTTTTTATATTTTTTGAGAAACTACAAGACTTAATTTATTATCAATCGAATTTTTATTTTTTCTAGTATTAATATTTTGATTATCTAATTTTATATGCATATTATCCGTAACATTTTTTAAATATGAAGTATTTACAATTTCATAACTAAAATTTGTAGATATCATCGGAGGAAGATTTAGAATATATGTCTTGTCATTTGAATAATGACCTTTGCGAAACTCTTCAATTGTCATGGGTCCATTAAATATTTTAAGCAAAAATCTTGATGGTGCTGGACGAATAGGATGAATAAATCCATAATGCTGGCTTAACATTTGTATTAAACTATTAATTTCCCAAACTTTGTCGCTTCCACAATGAGAAGAGAAATTATAGGCATTAGCGCATTCGAGAGAACAAAAGTTCCCAAATAAAACATATGTATCCGTTTTAATATTATATTTATAAGGCATTCCATAAGTTCTATTTTCGATAGGATGACAACACCAGTAACAATTATTATTTGAATTAAAAATTTCTTCTTTTTGAGAAATTTTTAATGAATATTCACTACTTGTATTATCAAATATATTATTATCTTGTATAGTGCTATAGGTACTATTTTCATTTATGTAAAAACAGTTTGGTTCGTATGGTTCAGGGAGTTCAGAGCACGTATTATCTGTAATATTTAGTTTATTTATATGCGCACTTGATAAAGGTAATTGCAATATAATATCTTCATTATCAACTATTGTAATATCTTTAATAATTGTATTCATTAAATTTTTTTTTTTCTTAGGTTCACTTATTTTATCATCTATTGCTTTTGCTTTCCGAGGCATTATATGAATTATAAGGAGTGTCTTATATTAAGTATATATGCGTTTATTATTTATATCTATTTATCAAATCTATTTATCAAAATAATCTTTAAAATATACAATATTTTTAATTAAAGCATCATTAATTTGCTGTGAAGGATTTTTATTGCTACTCGTTTCAAATGTTACATCGTTTTTTGTTGATATACATTTCATTTTAATCTCTTTAATTTCATTATTAAGCGTATTTATAGTATCAATTAAATATTTAATTATGTATCCTGATAATAATATTAATATCAATACAATCAAATCCATTCTCTTTTTATTAAAGAGATATATAAAAATAATATCTAATAATATCTTGATAATATCTTGATAATATCTAATAAGTCCATATAAAATTACCACTACCTCCATTAATCGAAAAAACATTAATACTTCTTGAATATATTATCAAATCAAATGTTATATCTTCTTTTTTAATTGGATATGGTTTAGTCGCATTCTTATATTCAAATAATTTAAATAAATATAGGTATTCATCTTTACTCTTTATTTTACTATCAATAGTTATATTTAGATTTGTATTAATCATTTGATTATTATATGAACCTGCGCTAACTATTTTTTCAGGAAATAAGGAAAATGAATAACAATATATTCCTGTTCTTGGAATATTAGTATGATGTTGATAAGGTTGAATATTATTATAATAGTATGCACTTTCATCTGAGCGAATTATAGTGCTCGCCCATCTAATTTCTGCTTTTTCTAATATCCCCATATTTTCATTATATATATGAGATGCTGTATAATTATCATATATATTGAAATTATCTTCTAAATCCGGTCGACGCAATACCCATACTATCTCTTTAATATGATCGTTTGACATTATATTTTGACTTGTTCCTGTATTTTTTCCAATAGATACTAATCCTGTTTCAGTTCTTTTCTTTACATAATCAACAACATATTTTACGATTGGTTCATTTAATGATTTATTTCTATGTTCACTCTCTAGTAATATATAGTTAACATCTAAATGACAATTTATATAACTTTCGCTATTTGTAAAATTACTAATGTATATCCTTTCCTCATTTACAGATAAAGAATTATAGAAAGTAGGCGATACAAATAATTTATATGTGCTAGACCATACTTGATACAATTTTTCAATATTTCTTAATTCTATCTCTACCGTTAACGTTTGAGTTTGCATTTTATATAATGGTAATGCTAATGATGGATTGCGTGTAAACCAAAAATTTAATGGAACTTGCAATAATTTTCCGCGTATCGATGGATTATCTTTGTCATCTTTATTTGCATTCGGATATGTTATATTATATAATTTATTATTTTTAATAGTATATATAGAACTATTATTATTAGGACCACATAAATCAGGTGTATTCCCTATTAATTTGTTATATTCGATACCATCTTTATTTGTTAGTTCATTCCATATATTCATCCAGTCTCCATATATTGTATCTATAGTTGTCCCATCGCCTTTTATAGAAGCTGATAAAATAATATTATGACCAATATTATTAATCCATCTAAATCTATGCTTATCAGTAGAATATATATCAGGTAAATTAAAGCAAAAATACATATTACTAATTAAATCACCATAACGTTTTATTTTAAACGTATATATTTTTGTGTTATTTGTATTAGTGTTTAGGTCCCATGTTTCCCCGCCTTCTCTGTCAATCTTTCGATTTTCCATAGAAAAATTAACATGTCTATTATATACGTATTTATAGTAATTGATACACGGATTAGCAATAATATACGAATCCATCTGTCCTTTCAAAACTAATTGCGTTAATCCTCCGCCCATATTAAGATATAATTATGATACTTTAATATTATCTTATATATTAATAATATATAGGTTTTGTTTTCTATACTCACTCATATTTCTTTATAAATTTAAATAATTTATCATATGTCCTTTCTTCTTCGAATGATTCAATTATACTAAGAGTTCCAGATGAATTATCTACAACAATTATTGTTGGGAAACTTGAAATATTTAATTCATTAACGCGCTCTAAGTTTTCACTTCTATTATATTTTTTAAGAGTTACATTAGACCATATAAGACCATTTAGTTGTTCCCATATACCTGATTTATTAAATTCTACGCAATGACCGCAACCTTCCATGTAAAAATATTCTACGCTATATTTTTTATTATCACTATTAAAAAATCCTTCTATTGTTTGCTTATTTGAAATTAAAACTGCAAATATAAATATTATTGAAATTAAAATAATATAATTTAACATTCCTTTACCTTTCATCTTTCCCATTTTAAACATTTTATTCTAACATATTAATATATAATAATAATATTTATCCTATATTATATTGTTCATAATTTCATAATTATTATAATATTTTTTAGAAATCCTTTCTTTAATATCATCATTTTCATAAGTAAATTTAATAAATGTATAAAAGTCATTCATTTTATTTGATATTATATTACTTAAAAAATCTTCAAATAATTCAGATTTAATTAGGAGTATTCTATAATCTAACTCGTCATAATTAATATTTGAAATAGTATTAATTACATATACGCTGAAGTCGTTATCTTCTAATATTTTTTTATATTCTATTACATCGCTGTTGCATACAACTATTGTTCTATATATTAGATGCGTTTTATATATATTTTCTAGTTCATCGACAAAATTATTTTTAAAATCTAATTTCATATGTATATGATGATAATATATATTATATATATTATATATAATATAATATTTATATATAAGATTATTAAATATATTTAGTATTATAATGGATGATAAAGTAATTAAAATACATCTATCTATTTTTCTAAATAGATATAATAATATAAAAGCCCCAGATAATATTATTAATAAAGCTGAACAACTAAGAAAAACTTGCAATTGTTTTAATTCATTATATGACCCTAAAATGATATGGGAAAAAAAGTTATTTAATAAAAGAGACAAAACAACACTTAATGGCACTAATATAAATAATAATAAAAGCAAGGTTCATATTATTATACCAGATTTCTCAGATATTTCTAAAATGAAGAGGACATTAGTTGGATATTTAAATAAATTAACTGTAAAAAATAAAGAATTAATTTATGAAAAAATTAAAGAGGTTATAGTTAACAATTCGCCAGATGAGGTATTTTTAATTATATGGTCATATATTAAATGTTCTACAAGTGATATTTATATATATATTAAATTACTAGATTACTTTGATAATGATTATTTAGATAATATGGTTGATAAATTATGGAAGAGTTATCTAAATGATAAAGAATGGTTACCGCCAAAATATATATATGATAATAATTTACTATTATTAAATAATGAATATGAACTGTATTGCGACTATATTAAATGGAAGCGAGGGATACATAATTTAAATATTATGTGGATAAAATATAAAAGCGATGAGATTTCGTTGTTATTAAATGACATATTTGATAATATGGTTGAATGTATCAGTAACCCAAATATACATAAATATATTATAGATATTTTTATGGAACAAATATTAAAAATTTTAAATAATCGCAAGGATGTATCAATAATAAATAAAATAAAATTGCTAGATATTAAAAACTTTGATAGTTCGACAAAATTTTTAATATATAATATTATCGAAAAATAAATAATTTCTATTATTATAGTATAGAGAATAATGAAAGAGGCTGACACAACTTTATCTTTTTATAGTAGTATATTCATACAATTAATATTTGTATTATTACTTATAATAATTTGGAGTTATATATATAAATTAGAAAATATTGGTTGCGAGTGCGCGGACCATAGTAACCGCGATTTTATAAAGAATTTTACTATAATAGCATTAGTATATTTCTTAATTACTGCGTTCATATCTATTAAATCGATTGCTAAAAATATGGGCAATACAATTGTGCAATTACTAGCATTCGGAACATTTATATTCTTCCTAACATTTGTTGTATACATATATTACGCATTTGATTATGTTAAATATTTAATGAATGAAAAATGTAAATGTTCTGAAGATTTACGACGTGATATTATTGCAATAGGGACAATGATATCTCTGTTTTTATTCATTATATTATTATTTACTATAATAATAGTCCCTATACTAATAAGCACATTAACTAATTTATTTGCAAAAATTCAAGATTTTGAAAGCGAGGTCGAAGAAGTTATAAAAAATCCCGTAAAATCAATCCGTAATTCTCCTGGAAGATTATTTAAATCAACTAAGGATATAGGTTCATTTGTTAAGAAGACAGCATCTAAATTAACAAATGGAAAAAAAAGACGTTAAAAAATATATAATATCTATTCATTATTTTTAAAATATTTAATATATATATTAAATATAATAATCTATATTTTAGACAATTTCTTATTCCCTCCCACAATTTTGATAGTTATTATTTGTATTTATTAAAGTATAAAAATAAAAAATATAATTCAACATAATATTGTCTTTAACGTGGTTTATTGTAAAACTTGTTTTGTTGTTTGTATTCTATTTTTATTCGAGGTGGAATTGTGTCCCACTTAAAATCTGCTGGAAAAATTGCAATACATAAATTCAATATTGTCGAATATAAACCCTTATTCGTATAAATAAGACCTCCTTTGCGAAGGGGGTTTCTAACACGTTTTTTATCGTCAACCCCATTTCTTTTAATCTCTTCTAACCATTCCAAAAATATTTCACGATTATTATAAATTTTTTTGTATATTTCGTATTTCCCCTGACTATTTATTTTCTTTTCTCTCGCCATTCTCATAATTTCCTTTTGTATATCCTCAGGTATGTTATGAAGGCGGTTAGTATCTTTTGCTGCTACAGATGCAGCAAATGCGGTTCTAGGCGATGTTGCTCTTGTTGCTGCTCTTGGTGATGTTGCTCTTGTCGTAGCTCTTGGTGATGTTGCTCTTGTTGCTGCTCTTGGTGATGTTGCTCTTGTCGTAGCTCTTGGTGATGTTGCTCTTGTTGCTGCTCTTGGTGATGTTGCTCTTGTCGTAGCTCTTGGTGATATTCCTGCAGCTCTTGATGATGAACTGGATGATGATTTACCTGGCGATTTACCTGGCGATTTACCTGGCGATTTACTTGGCGATTTACTTGGCATTTTCTTCTTATATTTAAAAAAGAAAATAATAATTTTCTACAATAATTTTAATATATATATTAAGTTTTGGATTTTAAATCTAACTCTTAAATCTCGCTATCATCTATGACAATTTCTTTAATGTAAGGAGCTAGAATTTCATCTACAATTAGGTCGGCATTAAACTCATCGTAACTCATAAATATTTTTAGAAGTTGTTCGGAAAATCCGGAAATCATCGCAGTTCCCTCTGTTTTACAATTAACAGGGAAAGATTCTTTATGTGCCGAATTAAGGTTCCAGAATATAAACTTAGGCGGAGTATAATCTACCGCTTTAAACTTTTTAACAATTGTTTTATATACTGTTTCAACGCATTTATTTTCCCTATCTACATTCGCTTCGTCAAATTGCATATCAGTAAAGATAAATAATTTTCTAGGCATATCTTCGTCCTTAATATTATTATCCTGACCATACTTAATAATACTTTCGCAACATTTAACAAAATCTGTATTATATCCAAAATCAACATCAATTAATGATTTAAAGCAGGTATATAGAGAAGGTTCAACACCTTTTTCAGTATATTCTTTATATGATTCGTCTGGAATAAGGGAAACTAATTCAGGTTTATCGCTGAATGTAATAAATTTATTCTTAAACATTCCATTACAACACTGTGAAGTAATAATGCCAAGTGAAATTGCTACTTGTGCTGGAATACTTCCGTTGCTAGCAGAAAACATAGACCCTGACAAATCAATAACAGCCAAAGAATTTCCTAGAATGCCACTATTTTTAACATTATCTACAATAGTTCTCCATTGCAGTTCTATAGTTTCATTCTCTGTATATTCATCCTGAGTATTACGAAGATTAACATAATAATTAGCAAGTTCATGAGGGAGAATACCTGTAACATTAATCTTTGCAGTTCCATCCCTTACCTTTGATAAATATTCACTATATCTTTCACCATCATGAATATTGAATGCTTTATGTAATCTTCTGGATGCAACACCTGGAACACATTCATAATTAATTTTATCCCATTCATTATTACACATGAGTTTTTCGACAATATTAATTTTTTTCCTAAGAGGAGCAAGATATTCTTTCCTATATTTTTCCATCTTCTTATTATCATCTTTTCCATAAAGGATAGATGCAAGTTTCTTCGCAAAATGCTTGCGCTCATCATTTCTATCATTTTCGCTTGGTGCCCATTTAGCGCATAGAGAAATATTATGAACATCATTCTCGCTATTTAAATCTGCAATATCATCGCGCAGTTTATTAGCAAACAAGGTTAATTCATAATTCTTATTGATCATTTCATTACCACTATTCTCATAGCAAATATACAACAAATCCTTCCATCTCCCATACTTATTTACATATGTAAGAATATTGCTCATATATGTATATGGTTTATTATTTCTTAACCACAACATGCCCTGGTTAGATACTGTTTTCTCTTTCTTTCCTGTCAACCTATCGCGTCCATTAAAAATAACCGCTACTGTTTTCACAGGACTAACACTCCAACACTTTTCAATATACTTATAATTTTGCTCTTGTGTAAGAGTACGCGTATACATCATAAAATAGTCGGTGATTGAATTTCCAGTAGTATCAAGTGCAATACCTCCATTTTCGGTGCATGCATATTTGGGAATGGTAGTTTGTTCAGTATTCATGATTATACGTTAATCCTTTGTATTAATTAATATTACAACAATACTATCTATCAATTTTTATTTAAATTATATAAAATATATTATAAATATAATACTATAAATGTTTTATTTACCTTGGAAATCTCAAACGTCTAGAGTTCTTAATTGTAAATTAAATAATGAAAACAGTTCGCTTAATAGTATTAGAGAATGGGTAATTAAGCAAGAACCGTCTATTAATACATCAACACATTGGTGGTGTAAGGATTTACCGCCAAATATAAATGAATTATTTAGTAATATATCAAATAATAAAAAAATACTAGGAATGTTTAAAACATTATATGGGGATAATTATGCTGTTGATATTTTGCAAGACATGAACGAAATTTATGTATCACCGCCTTTAAATAATAATATTAATTTTGAAAAAAATGCTTCTGATAATATTTTTTATACTAGACATATTGATGGACCATTCTTTTATATTCCGTTTGCATCCTGTTATAGAGTTATTGTTGGTCTTGATAATAATAAAGATACAATGACAGTATTTAATATAATACCTGAAACATATATAATAAAAACTGGAGATGTTGTTGGATTTGATTTTCATAGAGAATGCCATTACATAACGCCAATTATTAGATATCATGAAGATAAAAATGATACTAAAAAATTTAGGGTAATTTTAAAATTGCATTATTGTATATATCCAAATTGGGCATTTGTATTTGGATTTATTCTTAGCAAACTTTCAATAATGTATAATAAATTATTTAGAAACCTTTTTTTATTTACGTTGAAACCTCAAAATAGATTTATAAAATATTTAGCAAAAGTAATGATAATATCTACAAAAGTATATCATGATATAGAATATTACATAGGTAATAATAATATTCAATTTATAATTATATTATATTGTATATCTATTAACATAAATTATTATATATTTTTGTTTTGCAGTTCATTTATACATTATTTAAGATGGATAGATACATCTGAAAATAATATTGAAAAAAACATACTATTTAAAAGGGATTATTATTTATATAAATTCATTTATATGCTTCAATTTTTATATATGTATCTCTCGTATAAAACAAATAACCCTATTTTATATACTTCTATTATTGTTCCGGTAATATTTACATCATATATTTCGAAATATACAGATATTATACCAAAAATTATTGAGATATACTTAATATTTGATATGTTAAGTAATATAAATAACCTAGCATATTTAGAATATATATATATATACATTAATATAATGTTAAATTGGATTCAGTTATGCAAACCAATCTATTCGTAAATATATATACATATTATAGACGTTATAGACAGTAAAATACAATATATGGATATTAATATTAAAAGAATTAAGTTAAATAATGGTATTAGAGTTATAATAGTTCCATTAAAAACTAAATTAACATATATATCAGCAAATTTTTTATTAGGACAATATCAAGAAAAAAAGTGTGAAGCAGGGATAACACACTATTGCGAACATTTACTTGGACGTTTAACATCACAAAAATATAAGAAATCTTCATATATAAGCGATGAAATATATAGACGCGGTGGGAGCACAAATGCTTACGTTGATAAATATGAGACTAGTATATATATATCAGGACTTTCAGAAGATTTAGCATTTTATATGGATATATTATCTAATGCTATACATAAATTTCATATTAATAAAGATATGGAAAAGGAAAAGGGAGCAGTTATTCAAGAATATATGGGATATATATCAAACACAAATTATAAGTTTACATTTAGCATGTTTCAGTTTCTATATCCTAAATATTCATATATTAAAGATTATAAAAATATGATAAAAAATATAAAGAATTTTGATAATTATACAATAAATAAATACATTAATGACCATTTTAATACTGATAATTTAATTTTAACAATAACTTGTCCTTCAGATAAAATTTATGAGACTATTAAGAATATCAAAAAATATTTTGGAATTATTAAATATAAAAAATCACAATTAGTATATCCACAACTAACGCATTATAATAATAATTTAAAAATAGTTAATATTAAAAATAATATTAGAGATATAAATAACTCTATAGTAATACATTTATCAAAGAAAATCTCATTTATTTCTGAAGAACATTTAATTTTACATTATATTCAAAGAATAATGTTTAATTTTTATACAGGAATATTTTACAAAATACTTCGTAAAAAACTTGGAATAATTTACTATATTGGGTTATCTATTAATATAGATAAATATAATTCAGAGATGTCATATTATAATATGACATCTCTATGCCAAAGTAAAGATATGCCAATATTTCTAATAAATATGCTAAATATTTTTAATAATTATGTTATAGAAGATGAAGACATAGATAATGCAAAAAAGTATTTTAAATACTTGTATGAGAATAAAAAATTTTTTAATTTAAATTCTTATAATGATGAATACAAAGACCAATTACTATTTAATAATGATATAGTTAAGAATAGAGTTATTTATAATAAAATAATGTTTATTAAATCTAATAAAATAAAAGAATATTTCAAAAATGTATTTGTAAAAGATATATTAACAAGGCATATCTTATTCTATTATTCTAATAAAAATATTAATAAAACAATTGAGAAGATATATGAAAAACATATACCTAATGCAGAATATAAAACATATTATATAAAATAAATTATTTTATCTTATTAGGATACCATATAAATACTTATTAAATGGATACATTATATTTTTACATATATTTATTGATTATTCTTACAGCGACAATAACTTTCACAATACTAAGATGTATATTTAATATACATTCATTAGATATATTCTTTTATCCAAATAATGCAAATAATATTATTGAAAACAAGGTATATTTAGTAACTCATATTTTAGTTAACTTTTTACTAGGGTTTATATTTGGATTTGATATTATCTTGGGTATGTTTATAAAAATAATAATATTTGAAGTATATCTTCATATAACAGAGCACTGCGATATTTTCTATGTATCTAAAATTTCAAATTTAATAGTAATGGTTTTAATATCATTAATAAGTTATACTTTTGGAAGTGTGATTAACAAAGCATTATCAAAATTATAAATAATATTTAGTAAATATACAAAGTATATACAAAGTATATAAAAAATATACTAAAAAGTTAAAGATAAATAAAAAATATACTAAGTTACTTACATTATAATATACAATCCCTCCCATACCTACCTATTTACATTACTACTTCATTTTTTCATTAATTATATCACCGATGTTTTCTGAATATATTCTGAAGTTAATTACATTTCGCATAGGGCATCTGAATTCAAAACTTTCAGCACTCATAATCCCATCAGTTTTACTAGTTTCTAATTGTGTTTTAAAGTATTTAAACATGCAATTATCATGCGCAACAGAACATATTATTTTTCCTGTATTTGTAGAATTATCATTATATACTTTAACAACTCTTTCTCTTTTCTTTAATTCAGACAGACAGATACAACAATTATTATTATTATTATCATATGTGAAATTGCAAATCTTGAATGGAAGATTTTCAATATTCCATTTAAAGTGTTTGAATAACATCTTATTAATACGTTTAAATACCTCGCTATTATAGTTATAATTTCCGCATGTATAATCATCATGGTAACTTCTCATACAGAATTGAGTTTTAAACTCGACAATATCTTTCATAATGATGCTAGAGATTTTCTGTTTATTTACAATACTCATTCTATCAATAATTGTTCCTGTATTATTAGACATTACAACGCCGTGCTTATTCAAGATAAATATATTAGAGAGCATATCAATTTTAAAGAATGGAGGTAGTGCCTTAGTTCTTTTAGGAATAATTATATCAAAATCAAAGGATATCTCAACACCACTATGCACATACGGAATTCTTCCTACTGTGATTTTATAATTGATTTTCTTATGCATATTGATTGGTATACTAAAATAGGAATTCTCGCGTGTTACTGTTATATCAGATGACGAAACATTTGCATATCCGCTATTTGTATTAAATATATTTCCAATTGCTACAAGAAAATTAGAAACATCTTCTTCTGTATACATACAAATATCCATATCTTCTGCAACAAGAGTGCGTGCAGCAGTTTCGGGTTGATACAATTTATTCCAAAACTTATGAATATTATAGTTATAACCATTAGAACTGTTATATATATCCTTATAATGGTCGCAAATAATCATATCTCTGACAAACCCTCCGAAGATAATACCATTATTTTCAAATACTGAATTCTTGATTTCTTCGAACAAAAGATATTTAATGCGGTTAGGGGTGAAGTTGATTTTGACAAATTCCATAGTAATTTGCTTGTCTTGCTAACTTTAAGGAAATTAAAGATAACTACTTGGGACGAAGTTACGAAGTTGTTAAGTTTTCTCTAGAGCACTATATGACAATTGACTTTTGACAATCAACTAATGCTTGTTTCTACTTTATTTATTAAAGGTTGATAATCAATTTTTTATAATAATTATAAAAAAATAATACAAATTTATTCTTAGTAAAATTATCCAATATCATTCTCTATTTTTGCACGAGAGTATGCGTACATTACCTTCTCGGCAGTATCAATAGGTAGAATGTAATCTTTTGCACCATAGAACTCGGGATTTTTACGGGAACTTCTATTCACTAATGTTCTTAGTGCATTTATATCGTGTAGTTCATATTGAAGACGAAATGAATTGTCGTTATTATCTGTAAATATAAAAAATATTGATGGTTTAATTTTATTTATACCGTCAGGTATATAGAAACTATTAGGATATTTAAAAGATATATCAAAAACGCCTGAACTATCTATTGTATGGATGTTTGGTGTATTCTCAAATGCAATTTCATAATTTGGGAAAGGAAGACCTGACCCTGAGTAATTACTCATTCTATCTATGGGATTTGGTGCGATTATTATTACATTATTATATATAACTTTATTTTTTACTGAACCCTTTATATTTATTAAAGAATAATCCTTACTATAAACAACATTAAAATTAGTATATTCATCACTAAATATCATTTTAAATTTAAAATTATATATCTCTATAATTTAGATATGTTTTATTTTTACCATTATCTAATCTTAAATAATATTTTAGATAATATAAAAAATAATATATAAATTAAATACTTTCGTCGTCATCTTCATCTTCGCTATTGAATACATAGATACTGTTATTATAGTCTGTATCTTTCTTCTTTTTATTTTCTTCTTCTGGTTCATCATCAAAAATTATATTAGCATCATTTATATTATTAGCTGTATGAATATTAACCCTATTATAAGCATTAATCAAAGTATCCGAAATTTCTTTATTAATAATAAGGATCTTGCATTGTTCTGCATTATATTTATGAACGATATCAACTTTTCCGGATTGATAATCTCTTATAGATACAGCAATAATATCTCCTGTCTCAATTAATATTCTTTTATTAAAACGTCTCATAGAACCTCTAATTACACCAACAGCCTCTTTACCATTATCACATAAAACAAGAACCCTACAATTTCCTAATAACTTAATTACATACGCATATACTTCGTATTCGCTGTCTATATCATAATTATTATTAGAAACTTTATTAAATTGACTTTTCTTTTTCTTATTTCGAATGCTTGTTTGGTACATTCAAGTATTTATATATATATTCTTATATTAGTCTTATATTATTTATTTTTTATCATCATATTTATATTTTTCTTTTGAGCGAAGATATATATTTCTTCTATATTTATTGTATATAATTGCTTTATATTTATCAGAATTTGCAGGTTTGTCATTTATATTATTAATAGATGAAGTGTATGACGTATAAAATGAAGTATTGTATAACATTCTTAGTTCTGGTTCACTATTACATTTAAAAATAGGAACTTTTTCTATATGCGAATTAATTCCATTTGTATAATTTTTATAATTTAATGTTATTACAAGGTAAGCAATAAAACGTGCATTCATAATTTTATTATTTAATAGTTATTATTTATTTATATAAATTTATATATCATTTTTTATATGTTAAATTATTTATATTATTTATGTTATATATAGAGTTATATTTTTTATTTTGCTAATGAATTTATCGCCTGTAAAAATAAAAGAGGCAAAAAAAAGTATATGCAAGAGAATTCTAACGCCAAAGCAAGTGGGTCCCATTTGCTGGTTTATGGCTACCTTTGTTGCTATGTTTTATAGTCAACGTAGTAGAAAATTACTACTTGAAGCATCTAATAGTTGGAATAATAAGAAGGCGCTATTTGCGTCATTAAAGCATGTGCTTGACGATAAATACTTGAAGACGGCTGATGGTAGAGATAGCGAAGATTATAAGAAGTTTAGAGATGATACCTTTCTAAAAATACTTACATACTTAAATATGGAAAATAGCAAGGTATTCCCTTATGACCCTAAGAAGGTATCAGGAGGATTTGTTCCGGTGTATTACATAGGCAAACTATATAAACTATTAAACTTAGATTATAAGATTTTTGATTATTATATTCAAGATGGTACCTTGTCATACTCTTTCTTGAATGAGGAATATGATTGGTTAAAATATACAATTGTAAAGAGGAAGATAGATATTAGTATCAATATAGATAATGTTTTTAAGGACAATACGAGAAGAGACAACTATGTAGATAATAACTATGCACCACCTATATTGATTGTGAATGTTTCTGAAAGTTCAGGGGACCGCTCGTTTTACAAGGTGAAAGAAGGTGTCACCAAGGATAGTCTAAAGTCTATGAGCGAACAAATATTTTATAATGGCAAGGAATATAATTTAGATGCGGTAATATTGGCTAATTGGAATATAAATAAAAAGAGCGGACACGCAATCGCAGGTATCACTTGTAAAAAAGGCAAGTATGTCTATAACGGCTGGACGAGAACCAGTATGGACCCAGTAATGGCAAAAAATATAACAAGAAATATTCCTTGTGAACTTATGAAGTATGATTGGAACATCGTAAAAAACTACGACTTCTGTCTAAACACTAGGAAATGTATCCCTGAATTATTAAAAAGGAAATTAAAAGTTAAAGATCTCTGCTTCAATTTTAGCAAAGGAGGAAGGCAACTAGTATATGTATGTAAAGATGCTAATAAGGAAACTTCGATTGATAGTGCAACTAAGTCTGCTAATGCTTCAAAATCTCCTAAGAAGGTTCCAAAGGTTCCAAAGGTTCCAAAGTCTCCTAAGAAATGTCCCGAAGGTAAAGTATTAAATCCGAAGACAAACCGCTGTATATTGATAAAAAATGCTAAGGCAGTCGCTAATAAGCCATTAAAGTCTCCCAAGGTATGTCCCGAAGGAAAGGTATTAAATCCTAAGACTGGACGTTGTATATTGATAAGGAATATTAAAGATGTTGCTAATAAATCTCCAAAAAAATGTCCAGAAGGTAAAGTATTAAATCCTAAGACTGGTCGTTGTATATTGATAAGGAAGGGCAAATAATACTAAATTATGTTTTTGCAATTACTATATACTTTTAATATTATATTAATATAGAATATCATTAAATGAGTAAAAAATTTAATGATGCATTATGCATTCGTAATACTGGCACATGGGCAAAAATCAAACCCGAACACAAGTTTGATTCAGAAAAGTTTAATAAAGAGACAGTATTGAATGACATTCCAAAACTATCACCTAAAATAGATGAAATGATTAAAAAAATTAATGAACTTGATGCACAGGATATGGCAAATGAGAATAAATATTATAAACACATCATATATAGTGATGTAGCAGGGGTTTATGGTGCTAAAATGGTTGCGTCATCTTTAATAGCAAATGATTTCTCTCTCGTATATTCAAATAAGTTTGCATTAAGACAGGATATTGTAGATAAAAATAAAACATTTGGACTTCTAACAACATCAACAGTTTACCAAAAACCTCTGACAACTGGGTTAAAAAAGAAGATGATGACGTATATGAATGCGCGACCATCAAATATTAATGGTGAAAATATGCGAATAATAATATTAGATTCGGGATATAAGGAAGGGTTAGATGTTTTTGATGTTAAATATATGCATATTTTAGAACCTTTAGTTACAAAAGCGGAACATACTCAAGTTGTTGGAAGAGGTACGCGATATTGTGGTCAATCAGGGTTACCATTTATACCTAATGTAGGGTGGACACTTAATATTTATAGATATAATATAAAGTATGATAACGATATAACAGTTCATGATTTATATCTTAAACATAGCAATAAAAATATAAGCGCATTTAATTTTACAGTCGATATTGAAGCAATAATGATTGCATCGGCGGTGGATACACCTCTTACAGAAAATTTGCATATGCTGAGAGAAAAGAATAATCGCTTCTATGATTTATTGATGATTAAGAATAATAAAAATGATAAACCAAAACGCGACGATTATATTCAAGTAGTTAATAATATTCGTGGAAAAATATATAATAATGATGATTTAATAGATTGTAAGAAAAAATGCCATGGCGTTCTTGAAGATTTTCCTTCTGCAAATGCGTTACTTATTATTGCAGTTGTATTTATAATTGAAAAGGTCGATAAACGATTTGATAATATTAATGTTGTAAATAAAAAAAATTATTTTGGAAATATTAAAAATAAAGTTAATAATATTAAAGATAGTGAATTGATTACATATTTAAATAATAAAAACCCCAAACCTTTATTATGCAATATTATAGATAAAAATCAAAATTTTTGCGATACAATCAATAAATTATGGATGAACCCTATTAATTTTCTTAAATTATATGGAGACAATATTATTGATAAATTAAATCACTATAAAAATGAAAATATTATTAATGATAAAAACTATGCTGATGCGATGAGATTTATCACAGAATATAAAAATAAATTAATAAATAAAAAACCTGTTCTTGTCCCTGAACCACCAAAAACTAAATTAAGTAATATAGAATTATATAAATATGTTAAGAAACATTTTGCTCCTTACAAATGGAATAATATAGATATTGAAAATAAATGCGTTATTACCGAAGATGATATAGAAAAAGAGAAGAATAAAAAAGAATATAAACTTGTCATATTTTCAAATACGCAAAACTTTGTCCAAAAGTTTTTAACACCTCAATCACCTTACAAAGGTATGTTATTATATCATAGTGTCGGTTCGGGTAAAACATGCACCGCTATTTCAACAGCAACAAATACTTTTGATAGAGAAGGATACAAGATATTATGGGTAACACGGCATACATTAAAGGAGGATATCTGGAAAAATATGTTTGATAATATTTGTAATATAATAATTCAAGAGCGCTTAAAAAATGGCGAAATATTACCATCAACTAAGGCCAAACGCATGGAGTTTTTAGGAAAAAATTGGTTACAACCCATATCTTATAAGCAATTTACTAATCTAATTAAGGGTAAAAATAAATATTATAAGGAAATGGTTGCATTAAATGGAGTCCAAGACCCATTCAAAAAAACACTTATAATAGTTGATGAAATACATAAAATATATAGTTCTTCTTTATCTGCATTAGAAAAACCGAATCCGGAAGTTCTTCAAAATATGATACAAAACTCATATAATGTTTCGGGTAAAGATTCGCTTAAATTATTACTTATGACGGCTACACCTATAACTGATGACCCGATGAGTTCTGTAAAAATACTTAATTTATTATTAGAAAATAATGATAGATTCCCTGAAGAATTTGAAACATTTAAGACTAAATTATGTAATGAGAATGGACTATTTACAGATGAAGGTTCGCAAGAGTTTATGGATAAAGTTACAGGATTAATAAGTTACATCGATCGAACAAATGACCGCAGTCAATTTGCATATCCTATAATAAATGATATATTAATTGATATTAATAGACAGCATAATAATGATTATGGGTTAAATGAACTTAATAAAGATATTGATGAAAATGAGAATAGATTGAATGACCATAATTTAAAGAAAGATGAAATAAAAGAAATTAAAAATAATATTAAAAAATTAAAGAAAGATAAAAAAATTGCAAATAAATTAAATGATGAACCAAAAGATGTTATAGATTTCATAAATAATTGCTTTATAAATAAACAAACTATCAAAAAGACACGCGTTAAGAAGGCAAAAAACAATACAGGTAGAAATGACAGTTTTGTCTAATTGTTGCGCGCGTTTTAATGAATATAAGAATTATAGAAAAATATATATAGATATGTATATATTATATTCAGTAGTTATATCAACACTAATCTTTGCAGTCTATCAATATATTGATAGTTTAAATAGGGATAATAATGTGCAACCTTACGATATTAACAGAGATTTATTCACAATAAATAATGTTATGATATATATGTTAATAGTATCAGTAGTATTCTTTATAATTTATATGGCATTTAGCGATGACGTCGATATATTTTCTTCTCTCGGTGTATTTGATAATGATGATAATTCATATGAAATTAAAAAAAATAATGTAAATCCTAGTATTTTTAGAAATACTACATTCCCGATGAAAATGGGATTTGAACCTTACAATAGCGGAGGTTCTAAAAGTAATTCAGGTTCAGATCAATCATCTGTTGCGTCATCTGAATGTTCAGGAGAGAGCGAATAATTATTTACTATTTTTTAACAAGTTTTGGGTCAACTTTAAGAACTGTCAAAATGCGTTTATATAATAAGGGTGAAAAGTTTGTAACCGAACAATTTTCATACTCTTTAATAATTTTTTCTTGAATTCCTAACATGCGCGCAAGTTCTGTTTGATTTAAACCAAGAGCATTTCTCGCTCTTGAAATTGCTTGTGCTTGTTCAAGCTTTATTTTATTTAACGCAGGTATATCATCATTATTTAATCTCTTAAATTCTTTATTACCCATCGGTTTTTCAGTTGTATGATATGCTTCTTTTTTTTGTGCATTTATATTATTTTTACTCCTGATAACGACAGGTTCCCAATCTTGATAGGATGAATTCATGTTATATATATATATATATTTATTATATTTTTTATATATAATTTAATTTATAATATTAAACTAGAAATATTAATACGTATAATCAAAATTTTCATCTATTATTTCATTTATTAAAATATCATCCTTCTTTAATGAAAAACAATTTGAGTGAAATTTAAAATCATCATATACATTATTCCAATATTCATCATTTACTTTGAATAATTTTTTAATCCCTATTCTATAAGTATCAAAACCATTTTTTGATAAAAAATCGACTATATCTTTCATCGGATATTTTATTCCAGGACCCCTATAATCGTCTAAACAATCAGAGCATTCAAATATAATATATTTTGTTTTTGGTAAATATTTTTCAAGACCTTTAATTACATCACCATCATGACCTTCTGTATCTATTTTTATAAATTTAATAATAAAATTTTCACCATTAAATTCTTTGTCTAAAATATCATCTAATTTTTTTACATCAACATCGCATATTTTTTCTCCGTCGTTTCTTAGTCCGGCGACTTGATTCCCTGCATTATTAGTAATATTTTTGTAATTATAAAAAGATGCGATTTCATTTACATTTGATAAACAATTTTTAAATAATTTCAAATTATCAAATTGATTTATAATTGGTTCCAATACTAAAATATTTACTGGATTAGGTTCGAAACAAAATATAATACTATTTTCTTCCTTACAAATATCTTTCATATGTTGAATATAATCACCTACGCAACATCCAACATCAATTCCTACTATTTTACAATTATCATCACATTTTTTTACATATTTCTTTAATCCAACTAATAATTTTTCATGCCCTTTTTCACCATTAAATTCATTATGATTATAGACATAATATTTTGCTAACTGCAAAGTATTCATTTATTATAATATTTATTAAATAAACATTTATACCTTTATATCTTTATTATATTTCATGAAGCATATTATTAAATATTTATATTTATAGAGAAGATATTTATATATGCCAAGCAAACCATTAAAAAGTTGTCCCGATGGAAAAGAGAGAAATCCAATAACAAAAAGATGTGTTAGAAAATGTAAACATAATCGTATAAGAGATATTAAAACTTTTAAATGTATTAAAGACCCATTAAACCATGTTGTTAATCCTATAACAGAAAGATATGTTAAGAGTGCTTATTTAAAAAATATTGAAAAAAAACAACAGCGTATATTGCAAACTATTAGAAAAACCCATAAATCACCTTTGCGAAAATCTCCATCACTTAAAGTTTCATCGCATAAATCACCATCACGAAAAACACCAATTTATAATTCATCATCACGTCTTGCGTCTCCTGCAACATCAATCCGTCAATCATTATCATCGCCTAAATTATCATCATCAAAAAGTTCTAGTAAAAAAAAGGGTAGTATTAATAGTTCAAACAGTTCTAAAAAACTATCTAGAACTCCATCTTATCAGTCAAGTTCGCGCGTTTTTTCAGATGATGTATTAAAAACTAATAAAGTTAAGAAAATTCAAAATTTTCTTAGAGATAAACTAACTACAAATAAAAATACTTTAATAAATCGTATAAATCGTTACAATTTACTTAAACCAAAACTATCATTATTAAAAGATGATGATTGTTTAGAAGTAAAAATTTTTAATGGTAATACACAAGGACAAGTTACATTAGGATATACTATTAGAAACATTATAAATCTTGAAAAACTAATAGGAAGTAAAAGCAAATATGGCACAATTTATTTAACAAGTATTCCAAATTTATTAGGTATATATCCTATCGCAACAAAAGTAATGAAGTTTGATTCAGATAATGTAAGAGAAGTTGATATTATGACCTTTATAACAAATAAAATAATTTTAAAGAAACTTTCAAGACATTTTCTTATGATTTATAGCAGTAGCAATTGTGTCAAAAAAACCAAAAAAATACCATTAAAAATAAGATTAATTAGTGTTAATGAACTTGCAGACGGCGACCTTAAAATGCTTGTTACCAAACGTGATGTTTTAGAAGATGACGAATTAATGTTTAACCTATTATTTCAAACATACATATCAGTCGCAACATTTCAAAATCTTGTAAAGTTTGTTCACAAGGATGCACATCATGGAAACTTTTTATATCAAAAAAATAATGAAATAGGGTATTATCATTATACTTTTAATGGTAAAGATTATTACTTAAAGTCTTGTAAGTATAATATCATCATTTTTGATTACGGTTTCGCGGAAAGAATTGAAGAACAAGATATTGACACTATAAATGCGGATTATTTTCAAATAATACATGCATTTATGAATAAAAAAACAGGTTGGGGTAATTATAAAGATTTACCAAAAGATAACACAAATAAAACCATTTTAGAAATTTCAACAAAAATATTTGAAATGTCTAAAAAAACATATCAACCTCCTTCACGTAGAACCCCTTTACAAAGAACCTTATTTATCGATATAATAGAAAATATATTCTTAAAATATACTCCAAAAGATATGTTTATTACACAGCGCCCAGCAAATATCCTAAATGAAATCCCTTTTAGAATTGAATAAATATATTGATTTTATTTTTTACACAAATATAAGCATTAAGATAATCAATTATACCTTTTTGTCTGTAATTATATCATAATAAAACTTTTTATTTAAAAAATAATAGCATGAAGGTTTAAACTTTCTTCCAAATAAACTTTTACTTCTCAATAAATGCGTTAACTCCTCTTCGCTGATATTTTTATAATTTTTTAATTCTCTTTCAGATGCATATTTATAATTCATATCTTCCCAATTTGCAAATGTCGTCGCTACTTCCGGTTCTGAAGTATACGATGTTGATATTATTTCTTTAGATAATATGTTAGAATTATTCTTATTAAAAATATATGATAAATATGATATATAACATAATTCGTCTGGTGCATATGTATCTTTAAACCATATTAAATAATTGTTAGCACTTTCATTATTTTCTGCGCCTTTTATTAATAATTCACTATGTGGTCTATTGAGAATACACCATTGAGATGCTTTATTAATATGTATTTTTGGAATATATTTTAATGCAACCTCGCAATCTGGAAAACAATCATCAGGGTCAGCAATATGAAAATAAGAATATTTTACATCAAGATTATTATAAATATAATTAAAAGATTTTAGTGGTATACAAGAACCTGATAAAAATATAAAATGCTTATTGCTTTTATCTTTTAAAGCCTCTTTAATCAATATATTCTGAGCTTTCACAATAGATATATCTGCATATTTAGTATTTATAGTTTTATTTATATTTAACTTATAATCATTAAAAAATTCTAATCTATCATCAGTCTTATAATGAATATATATATTATATTTATTTTTGCTTATTCCATTAAAGAACTGAAACCAGATATTTTCATGATTAATTATATCGTATAATAAAAAAAGAAATGCAATCTTATTCATAGTGAAGAAGAATGTCAATATTGTTTTATAAATATATTATAATTTCATATATTTATATAGTAAAAATAAGTGTTCACGCTGGGACTTGAACCCAGAATCTTCGCTTCATAAGAGCGACGCCCTAACCGATTAGGCCACGCGAACATTTGTAGTGGATATTATCTCATTTCCACTACATACTATATAATGTAGTAAATCTTTATATCATTTTATTATTTCATTATTTTATTATTTCATATTTTGCAACCTTTTTTAATAGGATTAATATGAATTGCATATTCATTAGTATTGATTGATTCAAGTAAATCACTATCTAAACGATTCGAATATGCATTATTATTTTCCGGCATTTTTGTTATACTGCAATTATCAAAAACAGGTGTTGTTTGATATACCTTTCCTATATTACCACTATTTCTAGCTGATATACTATTTTCAAAAGGTTTTTTCGTGCTCATTTCAATTTCTGACGGGTCTGCATTAATATTAACATTACCAGGATTTGGAGTATATCCAGCGCTTATCATAATACCTTCTCGGGTTCCATCAATCTCTGCATTTTCTTCAGCAGTTCTATCCATTTGTCTAAATTCACCTCTTGAACCTGCAATCCCATATTCATTAGTATCAGATAAAAATTGCTTGTGAGTATTTTTGAGGTCAACATTAGCACTCAAATAACCTCCAAATAATCCTTCTAATATCCCACCTATAAATCCATATTCTGATTTACCTTTAATCATCGTCTCTTTTGTTGTTGTTTTTGCTATGTTGTCTGGATTATATAATGTAACCTTGTATGTTGTGCCTCCAATATTGCGAATGCTATCTATTTTTGGTAATGTTTGCCTTAGGGTCTTTTTTGCTTCATCATCATCAAATAATATATATCCTTCTGTCTTATCTCCTTTAATATTTGCTACATTTGTATCATGTATCATAGTTTCTTTAACGGTAGTCTTAGCGATATCATTTAAAGCGGAATATGTTTCCTTATTACCAGCCAAATTTGTTAATTCACTATCGTGTATTGTCGTTTCTTTAACTGTAGTCTTTGCTGTATCATTCAAAGCAGAATATGTTTCCTTATTACCTGATAAATTTGTTAATTCACTATCATGTATTGTTGTTTCTTTAACGGTAGTCTTCATAATATGGTTATCGGGGTCATATGTTGTAGCTTTGCTTGGGATTTGTATACTTGGATTACCTACAGCACGTTCAGATTCAACTGTATATTCTTTCATAGTAAATTTAAGAACATCCAAAATAGGTGCGGCTATTGCTTTGATAAGTGAAGAAACATTTGATACAACTGTTCTCGTTTCTGTAATATTACGTTCATTATCATATATCATTATATTACTTTTACCATAATCAGTTTCAGCACCTTGTCCTGGAGAATTAATGCCATATTGGACAGAACCCTTGTAATCAACATGAAATTCAGGGCGAGCGGTTGGTCTAATATTTTGCGACGGTCTACTTGTTTCTTTTGTGATTGCTCCTGTTGTTTTTAACCACATATCAGGAGTTACTTCATAATTTGTATCAGGACGATTTTTATTAAACGGAGTTATGACGCTGCGTTGTTCGGTCCCTTTAGGAGGTCCTTTAATAGGTAATTCAAAATATGATTGCTTTTGATTAATTTTACTTCTTAAATCATCTAAATTACGAGGTTTAGCATAATCAGCAGTTTCCATTTGATGAAACCCTCCTGTCGGTGCTGAATCAAATCCTTTATTAATACCAGGGCCAACTCTAATTTTTTCTATTGGGAAAAAATTATTAACACGCGATGAATTGTTTATTCTAGACTTTAAAAAATCATCATTATTTTTCATACTACATACATTTCCGCCCATGTTCATTTCTGGTTTGAATAAACACGGTGTCTCTTTTTTACTTTGCCAAAATTGATTATTTCCGGTTTTACTATCAAATACAGAAGACATGTTTTCAACGTTGGTATTTTGTGTAACGTTTTTTTTTAAGAATGGTGTCATATTGTTATGCGAAAAGTCGCTTTTATTAATCCTTTCTCCCGATAAAGAAGACATAAAATTATTATTTTCATTTGCCATAGGGTCATCTTCAGAATCAATTCTAGCAAACATGTCTGAATAAGCGGGTTTTGCAACTATCCCTGTCTCATATGGTGTTTTTGCCTGTTCGTATAATTTATTGCTTCTTTTTTGTTCGTCTTCTTTGACTTTATCCCAATATTTAGAACTATAAATATTGTTCATCGATGGGATGTCGTTGTCATTTGAATATAAATTCATTATTAACCTCTAATGAATATAGGAAAAAAAATAGTAAATATATTATGTATAAACTATAAATATATAAAGACTTTACTTATTATAATATGTATAAAATGAGCGTAGTTCAGAGTATTACTGATAAATTAACAGACTTACATAGTAAATTAAAATTAAATTACGGTAATTTTAGCGAAGAATATCCAGAACAAGAAATGGCTGTATTGTATATTAAACCAGATGATATTGTATTAGAACTTGGAGGTAATATTGGAAGAAATTCATGTATCATAGCATCTCTCTTAAATGACAGTAAAAATTTAGTAGTATTTGAAAGTTTTGATACTACTGCACAGCAATTAAAAGAAAACAGAGATTTAAATAATCTTAATTTTCATATTGAAGATTGTGCGATATCTAAATGTGAATTATATCAAAAAGGCTGGGATACTGTACCTGTTGATTATATTATAAATCATCTCGATTTTGTTAATTGGACAAAGATTAAAACTGTAACATGGAGTGATATTAAAAATAAATATAATAATATGATATTTGATACTTTAGTTGCTGATTGTGAAGGTGCCTTATATTATATACTTCGCGACGAACCTACGTTTTTAGAAAACTTTAAAAAAATTATTATAGAGAATGATTTTTTTTATGATTTTAATCATAAACTTGCAGTTGATGAAGAGTTTAAAAAATTTAATTTCAAACGTGTTTATGTTCGAGCAGGAGGCGGAGGTCCTTGTCAAAAATTTTTTTATGAAGTATGGGAAAAACAGGAATAATATCCTTAATTCTTACATTTTACACTTGGATACATAGTGCCGTATGGGTATCCAGGTGAATATGCTAAATTGTCTTTTGATTTATTTTTCCATTCATCTAAGTTTGTTATTAACTTAGAACTATTATCCTTCGGGAGAAATACAGATTGGTCTTCTGGCATTTCAATAACGGGAACATGATTATCCTTAGCAACCATTCTATAATTAACAGGAACTCTATCGAATGCTTCAATCGCTCGCTCTTGAGGGTCAAAGCAAAGCCACTCCCATCTATTAATTCCAGTCTCCTTTAAAGTGCAAGGAGGGTTTGATAACCTAGTATCTTCTCTAGGTATTATGCAAGTGCGTGGTTTATCAGCACCTTTAATATGGCATCCTGTTGATTGATATATTCCTGGTAAATATTCATATGCGTTGCATTTAGTTTTTTTATAATTTAATCCTAGAAGTTCGCTCGAATCATCGACTGCTTTTTTCATACTGCAAGTATTTTGTCCGTAATTTTGATATATTAGCGCGGGGTCATTTGGCACATCTTGAAAGCATTCTTCGCAATCATTATATGGTGTTTCAAGTTGATATAATCCCGGTCCAACAGACCTTTTCAATTGTTCTTTGTAACTACAACTATCATAATTTAACCTAGTATCTATATAATGGTTCATATCTAATAAAATAATATATTATTTTATACATAAATAAATAGATATGCTTATATTATCATTAATTGCAAGTAAATTATATAACGAAGGATTTGATAATTATTATGCAATTAATAATGATGTTGACAAAAATGATGTTGTAAAATATGATATAATTAGTGCGCTTTACCTTCGTATGTTAGGATATAACTCAAATTATTATTATAGATGGGGTATTATTGATAATATATATATTGTATTATTATATATTTTAACATTTTTAATATCTGTTTTTGCGGCATATTTATCATTTACATGCACTTGGAAAGGTATGATTGATAGTATTATTATTAAATTATTATTTGCATTCTGTGCATTTATGCTAGGACCATTCTATCTAGTTTGGTTTTTTCTTGTTAATTACTTAGGTAAATTGTGCTAATATCAATAAATATTAATATCAATAAATTGATTAACTGCATTTATTATAATTTATTTTTGGCGGTAAAGGAACCTCTCTATACATTATTGATTGACACGCGGGTAGATGAAGCATCGTTGTATCAATAGGCGGAGTTTTATCATTTTTAATGATTCCGTCATTTGTAGGAACATACATGTTAGTCCCGCACTTAGAAACTATTCGGGTCTGGCCTCTTAATTCACTATCTAAATCAACTAAATTTCCTTGAACGTGTGAAACTGCGGTGCCACCGATAAATCCTAGTTGGTGTCTGCATTTGTCTACATGTTCATATCTATATGGAGAAAGTAAATAACTTAATGTGCTTACGTTCCCTTGTAATTCTTGCTTGTATGAACAAGTATCGTATGTTGTTCTATTAAAACTCATATTATCTTCTATTATATAATATTTTTTTATTATATAGAAACATTTTTATTACGCCCGGCCCAATTGCAATGTTTGTTAAATTCTGCGCGGTGTATATAAGACCGCGTATCTTCTCCGCCATTTGTCCATACAGGGACTATATTATTTGGGTCTTGAATATCTTTCATAAAATCTAATAGAGGGATAAAATTACTCATCTCTTTTTCCATAATTTGTTTTTTGCATTTGAAAGGATTTGTATCTGTCCCTTCAATTAAGTTTAATTCCTCTCCTATGTTTCCTACACCACATCTTAAACTAGGACCCGATGTAAATATTCTATTATTTAATTGTATTTTACAGCGGTCTTGTGTCATAGCGTCAGGATTATTGCGAAGCATAGAATCATTATCTATAAGACAGTCATCTGCTAATCCATATCCCGGACGCCCACGTAAATTAGGATGTTCTAAATAACTGTCTGTCATTCTAACATTAGGATTTACACAATCTACAAAATTATTAGGATATAAATTATATTCGGACATTTTATTATTATTTAAATCTTTTGCGGTTCTCCAACAATTATCAGAACATATACTTGTTGAAGCATCAAACTTATTATTATTCATTATCTATTTGTAAATAATAAATAAAAAAATTATTTATTATCTTTAATATAATTTTTTGTTTCTTTTTTTTGCAATAAATCATAATTTATATCAAATTTTATAGTATCGTATTCTTGAACATATTCTTTATCAAACTTATGATTCTTATATTCATGTATCTTCCATTCATTATTATTGCTACTTACTCCGATAGTTTCATCTATTTTATTGTCAAACTTGCATATTTTATTAAATGTTTCGTTTAATTCTTCTATCTCCTCTATATTTCCTATTGCTTTTATTTTATTATCATCCGTAATATTATTTACTTTCTTTACCTTGTAATGCAATAGGTTCTCTTCTCCTTTTGAATTTTTTTCATAGTCCTTATATTCTAATTCACTCATAGAAACACCATCACATGTTTCAATATTATATGTTATCGTTCTAGATTTTTTCATTATATAGAATATTTATTTACATATTATTTATATAGTATGTATATATTTATAAAATTATAGATAATCAATATATATAATATAGAAGTTTATTATCGACATATTATATTTATTATATAGTATATTATATAGTATATTATATAGTATATTATATAGTATATTATATAGTATATAATATAGTATAATGAATCCATTTTCTTCAAAAAAAATACTCCCATATCCAATATCTAACTATTCTAATACAGGTATATCATCATCGACAATAAAAAAAAAAGAAGTCAGTTTATATTACTCAAAGTTTTTAGCGATATATTATATTGACTTAATATATAATTTTATTGATGTTATTGTGACATGTTGTATAGGTATATTAGACTCGCATATTAGTTATATGGGTTATATCAAAGCACATGTGCTTTTTAATAGTACTATAGTATCTAAATTAATTGAATTAAATAAAAAAATAGCAAAAGAGAGATATGTATATGTAGAAGAACATTATGAAATTATTGATGTTGATGCGGAAAAAGAAGTATTAGCTATAAATTTTTTAGAAAGAAAAAGAGAATTATCTGATTTTATAAATGGTAATTATTATAGAGAATTACATAATGTAATTAATAAAATAAATACTGTACAAACACAATGTACAAATATTACATATATTCTTAATAAAAGAGAGTTTAATGATGATATTAAAAAGCAAAAAATACAAGAATATATAGATAAAAAAAACGAGAAAATTGCTTCTAATATTTATTCCCGACTTAAATTTATACCTTTAGAAAGTATTGAAAAAAAATTAAAATCTATAGAAAGGGTTATAGTTGCATTAGAAAGTTGTTTTAGTAATAATTGGTCTGTAAATGGTAAACAATCATTTGATGATTATAAAATATATAAAATTGAAAGACAAGAAATTAAGGGAGGAAAGCGTAATAAAAAGCGTAATAAAACTAAAATTAAAGGTGGTGGGTTAGGGAATTTTTTTTCAAGATTTACATCAACAAAAGTTGCACCAATTCATGTTGATTATATTGCAACTGTAAATAAATATAAGAACAATCAAACAGAAAAATTAAAAGAATTATACAATTTTATTGAAGAAATTGTTTTATATATATTAGAACATATAAAAAGAGCTCATATAGAATATGATTATTTAAATAAACATAATAGTCGCTATATTAAAAATGAAAATAAGGGTTTTAAGCCAATTAAATTAAATAATATAGAGCGTGAATATTTAAATATGTCAAATTCGCGATTAGTATATAATATTAACCATGAATTTAAAATACTTAAAGGAAGATATACTGAGTTTGAAAAAATATTATCTATGTCTTTTTCTGACGAACAAATCATCTAACAAAAACTATTATTAGAGTGAAAATTATTTAATAAATTTAATTGCTGTTTAGTATACTGTTGAAAGCAATTTTTTCTTAGAGGTAACTTATTTTCTAGAAATAGATTATCTTCATGGACCCAATCATTTAATTCGCGTCTATCTACAATACATGATTGACCACCTCCGCAGGGACATACATTCATATTATTTTGTTTGTTCATAGTTATATTATTTAATATAACTATCAATCATTTTTTATTAATATTTTTATATAATATGAAACCTACTTTAAAATTTCCTGTTAGATATTTGCCAAAAATATTAAATAATAATGATAAAAAAAAACAAGTTAAAATGTTAGTAAAATCACAGCAATTATATAAAAAAGGGATATATTATACACGTGATAAGGTAAAATCTTTTAAAAACAAAACATCAAATCATATATTGAATGCTCGCAAAATATACAAAGTTAAAAACTTATTACCTACAAAAGAACTAGCGTTAAAAACTGGTTGTAAATTAGACGCTCTTCAAAAGATTGTTAAGAAGGGTGAGGGAGCATATTATTCTTCCGGATCTCGTCCAAATCAAACAGCACAATCATGGGGTTTAGCGAGATTGGCTAGTGCTTTAACATCTGGAAAAGCTGCTGCAGTCGATTATAATATTATAAGGGATGGTTGTGACCATAAAAAGAAGGCATTTATATTAGCAAATAAATCAAAGAAAAAATATAAATTAGGGCATGGGAAAACTAAGAAGGTTACAGTTAATAAACCGCTGTTAAGAAAGTAACATACGACATATTATCATTATAAATGCGATGCCCTCCTTATATCATTATATTTAGTATCGTAACATTTAAGATTATTTTCTTTGCATGAAGGTCCTTTATTATATAACCAATCACCTAATTTTTCCCTTTTATTAGGTATTGTAGTTGAAGGCATAGTATAAAATTGTCGTGGTAATAGTGATTTATTATATAAGTCATCTGTGTCGCGAAATACATTTTCACTAAAATACTTATCAATATTCTTACTTATTTTAGAGTTTTCAATCGAACATGCAGAAAACATATTATTATCTGCATCATATTTACCATTCAATATATTAAGGTTCATAAATGGATTTTCTTTTGTAGGTTTAATACACTTTTTATTATTTATAATATCAAGATTATTATCATTTAAATATTTTTCTATTTGTCTATTTTTTTCATATTGGTAATTATATATTATAATTGATATTATCATAATTATCAATACAAATAAAATATATTTAGAATCATTAAAAACCAAAGTAAAAATAATTCCTAAAAATAGCAAACCTCTTATTATAGAATTTAATTTTTCTTCAAAAGTCATATTAATATCCGGAATTAATACCGGCATCGTTAATATATTTAAATTATCTAACCAAAACATTATTTTTGTTCTTATTCTAATATCTATATTATTTTAAATTAATCACTCTCTTTTCTTTTTGCAAGTTTTGATTTTAATTTATTGACAGTTGCCATTTTTTTAAGGGCTGATTTATTAATAGTTTGCCTAGAACCACCCTTTTGATTATTCATATTCCCCATCATATTTTTGAACATATCCATACCCTCCTTGTTATTCATCATAGTTGACATCATATTCATCATAGATGCCATATCCGGTTCATTAGATTTTTGTCCTTCTTGCCCTCCTTGTCCTCCTTGTCCTCCTGATTTTTTAGCACCCCCTTGACTATTCTGATTTCCAAATAATCCAGGCATAGTTGACGCAAACTTAATAGCATCTTGAAGAAGGTTCTCTTGCTTTAATTCGCCAGTCGAGATTTTGTTTGCCATCTTTCTACTAACATTAGAAATAAGTTCACTAAACCCACTATCAGGGTCTCCGATAGCTTTTAGAATATCGCCGTTATCGCCAATCGATTTTTGCAATTTTTCAACATCAACATCTTCTAATATTTCCTTTGCAAGTTTTCCTAACATAGTATCCTCCATATGCGACATATCTATTCCTCCTGTTTCCTTATTTTTCTTTGTTTTAAAATCATTTAATCTAGTAATTACCTTTCTATGTAATTCATTTGTTATTGAATCTAAATCAATATCTTTCTTGGCGTCTTGCAAAACAGATAAATATATTTTAACATTATCGTCACTTAATTCATTCATAAATAAATAAAATACAGAGAAAAAATGATGACACATGAAATCATCATTTAGTAGTTTACGAATAGAAGTTACCGATATATTTTTATATATACAAACATCCTTTACATCATCCGATATAAACCACTCATCAGTATCACTAATATTTTCTATATCAGTATAAGAACTCCAAAAAATATCTGGTATATTTTTTACATGTAGAATATACTCATCCGATGATTTATCGAGAGTAATGTAATTATCTTTAATAGTTTTAATTATTCCCTTTCCGAAAGCATAATTATCCCCATTTTCATCTTCTCTCATCCCTTTAGCAGATGACTTGATACGTTTTATTAAATCAATATAATATTGATTAAATATAAATTGATTTGACATTTAATAACCCTTATAAAATATATTATGATAATTCCTTATATATATTTAATTAGAGTATTTAAAACTTTTGTGCATCCCGTATTTTTTGTAATTCTTCTATTGACTGCATTTTCTTATCGCTTTTCATAGACGTTTCGTCTTTATTACTATTAGTAGGGATTCCATCGCTAATATTATTATCATTTGTAATAAAATCCCATTTGTAATTTTTATCATTCGATTCCTTTGATTCATCTTCGATAATAGAAAAATTGTCAGAAAACGAACTAGAATTTAATGTAAATGCCAAAGGTTCTCCGTCAATTGCGTTTACATTTGCAAGTGGTATAATATTATCCCCATTTACGCCACCACTATCACCTCCTGCGCTTTCAGAATTTGTTCTATCAATTCTTGTGCTTTGTGTGCTACATAAAATACCTCGCCCAGGCAGTAATAAGTAATCAAATACTGCTTTGCCAAATAATAATTCTTTACTAGGTAATATCATAAATGCAGGGACCGAATGAATTTTACTTTCAATATTCATATTTTTATTACGCAAATCATCAATAGAAACAAGTTTGATTGTTTTTTCCTTATCATATCTTTTAATATGTTCCAACAACATTTTACAATGATTGCAAAAAATACTATAAAATAATATCATTATACATATAATTATAAAAATAAATTTCCTTTATATAATAATATATACTATAACTATACTATAACTATTATGCAACCTTTTCAAATATGCACCAACGGTTGAAAGAACTGAATCTTTTTAAATCTTTGTTTTCGTCCTTCTCAAGTTCTATAATAGATTTATATAGATAATCTTTAGTGTCTTTTATCTCTTCTAATTTATTTTTTAAACTATTAAAGGTATCAGAAAACAGTTCACTTTTTTTGATTGCAAGACCGTAATCTTTACATTTTTCTATTAAAAACTTATACGATACAACATATTCAGGGATTAATTTACCTGTAGTTTCAATAAAAACATTTATTTTTTTATTGTAAGAAGATACCTCGTTTTTATCATAACATCTTAATATTGCCCAGACAGGTTCTCCTCTATCTTCCTTCCTTTTTGATAATTTTTTAAACCCTTCTATTTTATCACCACCATTATTTTCAATTTCGCTTTCAATTTTTTCACCATCCATAAAAGTACATATAAATTCACCGCCATTTTTTAATAATTGATTAACATTTAATAAAAATCCATCTAAAGTTTCCTCACTCTTAAAGAAATAGTGAATTGCAAACATACATGAACATACATCAAAACCATCTTTCCCTTTTCCTATAATGTTATTAAATTGTGTTCCATATTTTTTATTTTTTCCGCTAAACACCATTTTTAATACATTATAACTATCCTTATCATTTATTGATTGGTCATCACTTATAGCGCATTCTCCAGTTTTTATTGGTTTGCTACAATCACCTATCGCAAACACATAGTGGCGGTTAGCGGTTCGCGTTCTACCATCAGGTGACCTTTTCTCTTTTAATAATCGAGCATATGCACCGCTTATTGGATTATATATATTTTTTTTAACTAAATCAACACCTAATACAAATCTATATCCATTTATATTCCACCTGCCAAAGTCTCCTGCTTCTCCGCAGGCTAATTCTACAATAGAACTCTTTTTTATAGGTTCCGAATAGAGCATATCTTTTATTCCTTGGTTATGAAATACATACAAATAATGAGATAATCTCGCTTCTTTCAGCAAAGTTCTGGAATAATAATCATCATTAGAACTTAATTCAGCAATATCCATATTATTAATAATACTCTCATTTCCCATAATATTACTTTGAGATATTGGGTTATGTATTGACCTCCATATATTACTTGCAGTTTTATAATCATTTAATGTTTTTGTTAAAATTCCTTGTCTATATATACGTGTCTTATCTTCCCTTACTCTCATAGGTTTCCATCGTAATGAAGGGTTCGTTTCAGTTATATCATAGTTAAACTCGACAATAATTTCATCTTCCATCTTATCTCCATTCTCACATCTAATCTCTTTATTGGGTAGTAATTTAATTAATGATTTATCTATACCTGTTTCATAATAATATTCGGGTTTAAACAACATACAAGTATATTTATAATTTTTCTCAATTTCATCTTTAAACTGAGGAAATTTATAAATATAATTAAATGCATCGTCCATAGTATAGTATTGAACCTGCATTTTATTATAACCTATGTATAACTCAAATTCTGCATATTTAACTGTGTCAATTGTAATAATCTCCCTTTTCTTAACTAAAAAATCTATGCTATTTTGTTCAGGAGGTTTCCATTTTAAAACTTTTGACCATCCAAAATTATCAGATATTCGTTCAGGTTTATTTGCATAATTAGATAGAACCGCAAGTTTTGCTGGAGTAAATATTAAACCATCTATTTCATATTGGTATGTTGAACTAGTTAGTATCTTTTTACAATCATCTAATATATCTTTAGAATACATATGCTCTTTAACAATATAATCAATTGTGTTATCATTTTTTTTCCTCGCTAATAATTTCTCTGTTTTTAATAAATAATTGTATCTACTTTGTCCACTTCCAGAGGACCCATTATCACTATTGGCTATTAATGGAAGTTGTGTTATTTTAGTTCCATTATAATAATACATGTCAAATGACGCATATAGACCAACCGACGCATTATCCTGGCGCTTATTACAAGTTATATATTCACCGTCAATAAGCGAATTATATAATTCACTAGGACTTTCAAGACCGGTGTCTATGACTTGGTGAGTATTATTAATTAAATAAACCCCGCCTACGCTATTTATATACATTAATAGTCTTTCGCCATCTGCTTTTTCGGTTACTGTATATTCAGATAAAATAGTTGTAATACCATATCCATTATCATAATCACTTGGATTTAACATATTTATTCGCTCGAGTGTAAATGGTTTAGGGGTCAGTAAAGGTGGTTTTTTATTGTCAAATCTTCTAGTAAAAATATCTTTCTTAACAAGTTCTCCATAATCCATTATAACTGCTAATTGTTGACTCTTTGATATTATAAAACTATTCAAACGCAACGCTTGCTCCATTTTAATAATTGATGGTATTATATTATCTTTATCAGTATTTGTTATATCTATATAAAACTCATATTGTTGTGTTTTATTAACTATTTTAGATTTATTCAGCGCAATATGATAATCTTCTTCTATCGCTTCATAAAAATCACGATCAGGAGATTTACTAATATTAACTATATATTTAACATTTGTCTTACTGTCAGTAAAAGTAATACATTTATTAATTTTGAAATATTTTCCCATTTTATCCCAGTTTATTACGGGGTCTTTGTCTGTTTCTATTTTTGATTTCTTAATCTTTAAAAATATCAAATTAGAGTCAAAAAGTGTATCATTAATCTTAAATACTTCGCTATATTTATACCAACTAATATATTCTTCATTATATTTGTAAGCATTATTATTACAATAATGCAATATTCTCTTAGCACCCTTAATAGTTAATAAGTATTCATTTGAATATACATGTAAAGTTTGAGCTTCTTCTTCTTTTATATAACCCTCGCTAGTCATTATATTTACAAAATTATAATAGTTATCTTCAGTCCATACAGGTTTCAGTATTTGCACTTTTGACTCTGGAAAGCAGACCTCCCGTTTGTCTTTTTTTTCTACGGGATTACGTAAACTATCTGAATTACCAACCTCAACTTTAATAATATTTTCAATATTTTCATCTGTATTCAACGATATATCATCTATAATTTTGAAGATAGCATCATCTTTTGATATTTCCATATTATCTATATTATCTAATAAATAAAGATATTATAGATTTATATATCATTTTTTATATAAATAAAAAAAATGATATATTCATATAGATAAATTACATTTTATTGAAATGTCAAAAATGTTCATGCCTATCAAATTTAATACTACTATTATATTAACACCCAACGAATTAAATAAAACTTTTGAAAATACTATTTTGACAAAAATTAAAGCAACTCTTGAGAACAGTTGCAGTAAGCACGGATATATTAAAAGAGACAGTATTAAAATAATAAAGAGATCTCCTGGATATATTAAGGAATCGCATTTTAATGGTAATATCGCTTATGATTTGAATTGTATTGCAGAAATTTGCAATCCTGCGCAAGATTCGATTGTTAAATGTATTGTTAAAGCAAAAAATAATCTTGGATTACTCGCTATCGGTAAATATGAAGATATGGCGATTTTAGAAGTAATAATCCCAAAAATAACTTCAGGAATACTTTCAGATGTTAATATTGACAATATCAATATAGGTGATGAAATAAATGTTATTGTATGTGGTAAAAAATTCACCTTGTATGATAAAATGATATCTATTATTGGTAGAATTATTAAGGACAAAAATAGTGATGATATTAGTGCTATCGAGGAAGACGAGGATGATAGTCCTTCTATAGACGACGAAGAAGAAGAACAATTATCACTTGGTGGTGATGAATTATTTGACGATGACCTATATGAAGAAGAAGATGAAGAAGATGAAGAAACTGATAATATTAGAAAGATTATTATTGATGATAATGAAAAAAAGGGAGGAGAGTTTAATTTATTTGAAGACGAAGAGGAGGAAGAAGAAGAAGAAGAATTAGAGGATGAATTAGAAGAAGATGCTGAAGATGACTTATACGAGGATTTAGAAGAAGATGACGGGCAATATTTAAGCGATGGTTATGATTAATTATGATTAATTATGATTAATTATGATTAATTATGATTAATTATTATTATTTTATATATAAAAAAATAACCTATTATTCTTTATATTTATAATGAATAAAATTGACTTATGTAAAACAATACAAACTAATGTTTCTAAATTAACAGATAATGAAAATTTAGAATTATTTAAAATAATATTAGATGCAAATGCTAATTATACTAAAAATAATAATGGTGTGTTTTTAAATCTTAATTGGATTGAAGAAGACTTACTTATTAAAATAAATAATTATATTATTTTTTGTATTGAATCTCAGAATGAAATTTCAAAATACGAATTAATGAAAACATTACTTAATGACAGCATAAATACAAAGGAAAATAATGGAGAAATAGAAAATATTTTAAGTGTTGATATTGATAATATAGATTCAAAAGCAATATCACAATCACTTAATGACGGGATAATCAATACTGGAACCCAAAAACAAAAGTTTTCTTCAAGTATGAAATTTTATTTATTGAAAAAAAAATTTATGAAACAAAATAATATTTGCAATATTTGCTTGGAGAATGAATTAACATACGAGGATTATTTAATTACATAAAAAAATGATATATATATATTACTAATTAAATATACAAAATGATTGATGTGTTATATAATAAATTAACCTCAACTACTAATGCTTCAGTAATTGAATGGAAAGATATTAATACATGCATTTACAATAAACATTCGCAAAATTTCAGTATAAAAGAAAAAAGATTAGTAATAAATACTGTTGAAAAACCTGAAATAGATATCATAACAGTAGTTGTTCCAAAAGAAAAAGTTACAGATATAGTATTGAATAAGCATCAACCTATAATATCTAAAAATAAAAAAAAAGACGAGACTATTAAACCACTAGATATTATTATTAATGAAACAACATCTTTTAATAACTCAACGGAATACATAAAAGAAAATCTAGTTAAAATGATATCAACAGAAGAGTTTACTAAAATATTTGGACTTACAAAATGTGCTGAAATAATGTCAGGTATAGTAAATAATAGATGGAATAAATCTACTGCGCTATATATATCTTTCTTACTAGACAAGGAGGTTTATTATAATGATAAAACAATAATATATAATAAAGAAAAAAATAGAGGAAGAATCACAGTAGCAAAATTATAATTTAGGTTTATAAAGGGGGTATATAACTAGTTTATTTTTACTAAGTAATATATTAGCAATATAACTACATAATAATCTTCTATTTTTTATATTTGCTTTTGGTGGTTTTGGCATATTAAGTTCTTTTAAAAATATGGTATGTTCTTCATCTTTATAAGTGCTACAAACCCTTCCTGTTTTTTTCCCCTTACCAGTTGTAAATAATTTCAATACATATTTATTTTTAGCACGTTCTATAATACCCCATCCAGTTTTTTCATTAGTCATATCATATGGTATATAAACATTATTATTTATGCGATTTGAATAATACTCTTTTATATATTGTGGACGTGGATTTTGCTCTTTTTTTATATTCACATTATAAAGTTTAATATTATTTTTAATATTTATTTTTTGCATCTCATCAATATGCTTTAAATATTCTGCATAATTTTTATATTTTTTTATAATACTTTTATCATCTAGTTTATATTGAATAAAAGTATTGTCATCTTCACTATTATCATTAAACATATTGATATATCCTATATATTCATTATCATTATCTTCATAAGAAGGGATATCTTCACTTTTAATTAAAACACCTTGTTTATATAAGCATTCGCTTATGAATACAATTTTTTTATTAAAATTATCAGTTGTATTATCAGGGAATGATTTTAAAATATAATCTATTAATGCTTTAAAATCGGTAGCATCTATTTCTAAATATAAGGATATTGTAGTTTTATTTATATCCGTATAATCAATATCATTTCCTAACTTATCAATTATTGATTGAATTATTTTTTTGCTATCATCTATTTTTATATCATCATTTTTACTATCATTTTTACTATCCTTATTGCTTGTAATTAATTTTTTACTATTCATATTTTCAATAGTGTTTATTAATATATCATTATTATATCTAATAATTTTATGTTTTTTATCATTTTCAATTGGACTTATTAATAATCCATTTTTATATCTTATAATATACTTATTATTAATAAATATATTTGGATATATTATTTTTTTTATAGCATACATCAATATATCATTTTCAATTTTGTATCCAATATTATTTTTTAACATTTCAAAATCAATATAAATATTGTTACTAGTATCCTCGATATTATTAATTATATTTCTAATATTATTTTTAATACTTACTAGCAGATGCTTATAAATTTCACTACGAAAACCTCGCGCATCTATTTTAATATCTTTATCTCCATCTGTATTAACATTACATTTAGGTTCATTTATTTCTTCGTCGCCAAATTTATAGTTAATGCTAGCACCTTGCGACGTTTCAATATTTATATTATCTAATTTAAAAATATCTTTAGGAAAATAATTAATATTTTTCATTAAATAACAATCTATAGAATTATCCATAATAATTTTATCAATCTTCTTACTTTCAATATATTTTCTCGTTGATATTCTAAAAGCATTTATATCTATACTCTCTCTATTTGCATCATCATTAATACTTGCATGCATAAATACAGAAACATTCCTATTCTCAATTCCTAGTCTATTATGTCTACAATTACGAATTCCTCTTCCAATAATTTGGTCAGACCTATTAAAGTGATACCAAGGTTCTATTAAATGAATTTCACGTGTATTATAAAAACTCAATCCTTCACTTGCTACAGGTGTTATAAGTATAACCTTAATTTTAGCACCATTATAATTACTATCACTATTAATTATTTTTATTAAATCATCTATTTTAGTATTTCCCATATATTCTTTCTTATCACTTGTAAGGATGCAATATTTGGGATTGCGAATACCTTCGTATTTAGGTGCATCCTTTATAATATTAGCATTCTTTAATATATTATTGGTTCCTTCGCGAGTATATCCCATGTGTTCTAAACAAATAGCCATAGGGATTATTCCAGATGGCAAGAAACGCGAATATATTACAACAATTCCATTTGAATTGCGAATAAAATTGCAAATATTTAAAAATTTTCCTGAATATTTACCTAAATGTTCTTCATCAGGCATTAACGCATCCTTATATTTTTCAAAATATTTTAATTCTATAGGGTCTACCTCTTTTGTTTTGCTAAAAAAATTATAAAATCCCTTAATTCCAATATCAGTATCATAAACAATATTCATAGGTTGCAATAATCTCATATTATTATTTTCTTTTTCTTCACCGTCATCGTCATCATCATCATCAATATCTTCATCATCAATATCAATATCATCAATATCATCACCAATACTAATATTTTCAAGTTTATTTATTAGTATCTTCTGTGCTTCCCCTATTTTTGATATTACAATATCATCATCTATTTCTTTAAACCATTTGAGATTTTCTTTGCTAATCTTTTTATTACTTGGGTCTTTTATTGGAGCATTTTCTAATACTTTAATTCCACTAATGCTTGGATTTAATTTTAAAGCGAATGTAAAAGGATTTTTGCCTTTTAGATATGAAATATATGTATTAGACAGTTTTTTAATAAGGTTGATAACATTAATATCATCAATATTAAAGGTTTTATTATTAAAAATTTTCTTATTTTCATTTATAATATTAAACCTCTTATCATTTATAATTAGTAATTTAAAAAGTTCTAATATATCTCTTGGTTCATTATACATAGGAGTTGCAGATAATAATATTAATCTATTATTTACACCATTTGTAAGACATTTTATTAAAGCAGTATAGGTTCCCTTTTCCTTCTTATTTGTACTTCGAATATTATGCGCTTCGTCTATTATAATAACTTTGTTCTTTACAATTTCATTAGAATATTTATCCTTCATAAACTTGGCAAATCCATCATATGTAAAAATTTCATAGCGAGATTTTAATATTGCCTTTAGTTCGCTTTTAAGTGTTTCTCTATATTCTTTTTTGTCTTTATCATCTTTATCAAAGGTTGATTTGTAAATATTTAACAATTTAATATAATTATGGTCTGTGCATTGATTAGATAGATATTCAAAAGTATCAAAGTCGTCAATATTAAATACTTGTGATTTAAAACTATTCTTTAATGATTGTGGCATTATTACCCAAATCATCGGTTCTGATGTTGTTTGTGAACTTAGTAGTGCCTCTGATATAGTAATTGCAGAACATGTTTTACCTACACCAACGCCATGATATAATAATATACTTTTATAAGGTGTCCTATATGATATATATTGGCTTACAAAATGCTGATATAACATTTTATCAAACTTTCCACACAACTTATTAGATACTTCGTCAAAATCTTTAACATTATTTATTATAGGAAAATCTGGTATTTTATGGATTAAAAATTCTTTATTATTAGATATTTTAGATGTAAATTCTGGGTCCTCTAAATCTGGATAATATAACGAGAACTCTTTATCGAGTGAAGATGATTTATCAGTATTTACAGATTTAATAGAAGAAGATGAAGAAGAAGATTTCCTAGAAGATTTTTCAGATATTATATTTTTTTCAGGCGATGATATAGATTTTTTTTGCGACGTCACTTTTTTTGCATGTAATTTTGGAGGTCTTCCAGGTTTCCCTTTTTTTATTTTGATGCATTTAAAATTTTCATCTCGCGTCATTCCTTCTTTGCATTTATTAATACATCTTTTTGTGCGAGGGTTTCTTTCTTGTCCTTCAGGACATGTTTCAACATTATTTTTATTCATTAATGCTTTCCTATTTAAATTAAAGAAGATTTATAATAATAACGTTTCTTTAATAATATTATGAACCTTCATGAAAATTTCTATTCTTTCTGTATTATGATATTTTATATGAGACAATACTTCATTATATGATAACCATTTAACATCTCTTACTTCTCTCATTTGCTCTAAGCAGTTATTATCTACAAATATTTTTGATTTTTCTTTTACATTTTTTGCGATATAATAAACATGTTTATATAATATATTATTAGTTCCAAAAAATATTTCTTGAAATGGATTAATATTTTTAATTATTTGAATATCATCCTTTAATAACTGCGTTTCTTCACAAAACTCCCTGACGGCACAATCAACATCACACTCTCTAATTTTTTTACGACCTTTTGGAAATCCCCACTCTTGTTCTAAATAGTTACATTTAATCTTATTTGATTTTAATAAATTTTTGAAGTTAATATTATTGATTACATATTCAAATTTTGATTTAGATTCAATATATTCTTTTGTATGCTTAAAATTATGTTGCGATGTTTGACACCAGGTATAATTCCAAATACTATCAAAAGTATTCTCAAGTATCATTATCTTTTCATTCTCAGTCATATAGTCAATTAATTGTTTAATGTAATTAAAATCATTTTGATTATATTTTCCTCTAACAAATTCCATAAAAGATAAACTATCTTTCCGTTGTATCATAACATATTTTATTTCTCCTTGTTCAATCTTATAGCATATAATGCCAAAACTCATTATAGGATGAAGACAATCTTTATACAAATGTCCATTGATACCACAATTCCTACATATTTGAGGTCTAAAATACCCACTACGTCTAGTATCGTCCTCTTTTTTTTTCATAATTATAAATTAAAACATTACATTATAATATTGATGATTTCTTAAATATTTTTATTTAATAGTATAATATAAATGACAACAATACAATATTTTCCTAGTTTGCGAGATTATACCTATAAAACATCAATTTCGAGAAATGGAGTAAGAATAAACATAACTGATTTTCTATATGAATGGAATAGAGAAGATTATGCATTTGATTATTTTTATTTAAACAAAACAGATGGTTATTACAGATTAAATTACAATTTAATCACATATTTATTAATAAATAATCAGCAATTATTTCTAAATAATTTTACAAAATCTGAGTTATTAGACTTTATACGCGATAATATATTTATACATTCTAATCCAAGAGTCAAAGAATATGAAAACTATATGGAAAATAATAAAATAGATATTTATGATTTTATTCTAGAGCAATTTAAAAATATACAGATATTATCTAATTCTTTAATGTCGCAGACAAAACTACCTACTCTATATACAATTGCTGGTACCCCGCATTATAGTAAATATGGTAAAAACAAGGAAAAATTAGTTTTATATCGCGGGTTTAATTATCCTGGATGTAAAAAAATGCTACACAACATATATATAGATAATGTAATTACAACAGAAATATTTTTATCAACATCAATACAGGAATATATAGCAATTAAATATGCTTTTAATTATGACAAAGATGTAAATAAACATATTGTATGGGAAATTATTATAGAAGGAGATATGTTTGACATTTTTAATTATACATTTATTTCAGAACCTTTTAATATTCACGATAATTTAGAGACACTTTTTGCAAATAATAATATAGAATGCGAGTTTTTATTGAATATGGGCGCGCTTTTAAAATGCGTAGACATAAATGTTATTTATGATTTTCCAGGGTATTATATTAAGGGTTATAATATACCAAAAAAAGAATATACCAAATATACATTTAAATTTATTGGATGGAATACTGATTATACTGAACGTATAAATAGTAATATGAGTAAATATATTAACTATTTAAAATAGACTAAACATCTCAGTCTTATCAGATGTATAAGGTTCAACAGTATCATTTACACGTGGGGTGCTATTAATATTTACGGGTTGTTTTACAGGTACTTTAATAGTATTAAAAGAACTTTCAAGAGGAGATAGATTATCAGAAGGGTCAAACCCAGTATAACCTCCATTTGTAGAAGAGGATGCGTTGGGAACTTGTACTTGATGAAGGTCCATGTGTTGTGATTGTTGAGGTATAGAAGATTGGGTTTGCGGGGGTATAGGAGGTTGATATTGTTTTTCTAAAGGAAGTTGGTCTGATTGTTTAGAATGCGCAATTCCTTCGCCTTTTTCATAAGAGTTCATTAAATCTTTAGCATAACTATTTGCATTTGAATTATCAACATCATTTTTTACTGAATCATCCGCAATTCTTTCATTTGCTAGATCATAAGTCGACATAGATATAAATAAAGAGATGATTATCATTATGCAATAAAATATAATTATTACTGATAATACCCACGCTAGAAGCCAGCACCACCACCTAGTGTTGTAATTACCACCTGTAACAATACAAGTTAACTCGAATAGAGACATTAATATAGATGGGATAGATATTATTAAAATAAATATTACAAATACTAAACGTTGCTCTATTGGTATTTTACTACTAGTAAATAATACTGCTAAACATATTATCAAAATAGTTATAAATAGTGCAATACCCGCATATTTTGATTGTTCCGAGCCTAAAAATACGTCACTTATACTAGTTGTTGTAGTAGTAGGCATATTATATATATATATTCTAATATGATAGAAAGAAAAATAAAAAATGATTATTGCAATTATATAAATATATATTCGCAATAATAATATAAATATGGGCATCCCTTATTATTTTTATTCGCTTACGCAAAAATACAATAATATTATTTCAAATAATAAACCAACGGGTTTAGATTTATATTGCATAGATTTCAACGGTATTATACATAATGTAGCGCAAGACATTATAAAAAAATACAAAGATACAGTAGAAAACGCAAATAATGATAATATTGAAAGTGAGATTATCGAAGGAGTTTGGAATAGGATAAAGTATTATATTGAAAATTATAAGGCAACCAAATATATTATTTGTGCAGATGGTGTTGCGCCTTTGGCAAAAATGTTTCAGCAAAGAAAACGCAGATATTTAAACATTTATAAAAATATTTTAGATAATGTTAATATTATTTGGGATACTAATGCTATAACTCCGGGAACCATGTTTATGGAGAAATTAAACACATATATTAGGAGGAATATTAATAATGACCACAATAAAAATAAAATTATTTATAGCGGTAGTGATGAATGCGGGGAAGGAGAGCACAAAATATTCAAAATGATTAAGGATGCTCCAATAGATGACAAAATTATTATTCACGGTCTCGACGCAGATTTAATTATATTATCTCTAATGTCGCATAAGGCAAATATATTTTTAATGAGAGAAGTTAAAGATTTGCATACAAATAATACTGTTTATAATTATTTAAATATCAAGGAATTACGCAAAGCAATTTTATGCGAACTTAAAACAAATTGGGACATTAATTTTGAATACGATGAAAACGATATGATAGAGACATATTGCACCGCATGCACTATATTAGGGAATGATTTTATACCTCATTTATTAACAATTGAATTAAAGAATAATGGTATAGATACCCTACTTTCTTCAACAAAAAGGTCTATAAAAACAAATGGATTACTAGTTAATAATGGTGTAATTAATCATAACTGTCTAATTGATATTTTCAAAGATTTAGCAAATACAGAAGATGAAGATATTCACCGTATATGTGAAAGATATATTAAGAAAAGGCATCCTGATATTAAAAGCACACCTAGCGATTATTATGGGTTAAAAAATAAGGACCCTTTAATAAATACAATCTATAATAGTCCCAATAAATGGCGCCAAGAATATTACAGAATTATATTTGACAATAATATTTCGATTGATTCAACTGTTATGTTTAATGCTTGCAATAATTATATTAAAGGCATCTATTGGGTTTATTCATACTATAAAGGAATGGATATAGATTGTGAATGGTATTACCCATATAATTACCCGCCGACAATCAAGGATATACTTAACCACACAATTGCAAATGAAGTCCCAGTATTAAATAATAATAATAATTTTGTCTCTTCGTATATCCAGTTATTAATAGTATTACCAAAATACAGCGTTAAATTACTCTCAAAAAAACATCAGCGGTATATGCTTGATATATATGCTGGTCTATTTCATATGTATCCTTTAAAGTATACTATTCAAACATTTCTCAAAACACAATTATGGGAATGCTCGCCTATTCTTCCATTAATTAATTTAAATTATATCACAAAGGTATTAGAATTAGAAAATAAATATTGATAAGTAATTATAAAAAATAATAAATAAGAATATATATATATTGTAATGATTAAGTATATTAATCATATGCTGTCTTTAATGATATTTTTTCCAATAGACATTTAGGAAATATTATTGGAATTGTATACCAGTTATTGGTATAATATTTACTACTAATATAATCTATAACATCTTTTTCATTAACAAGGGTTTTACTTAGCATATTAATAAAATATGAGTTATATTTGAACATTGTAATAATAAACGCTATTTCAAATTCTACATTATTATATTCATCATCATCTTCAAACGTGTCCGCGTCATCATCTGTATTATTATTATATGCCATAACAATTGCATGTTTTACATGAATTTTTATATAAAAATTTTTAATATTTTTCTTTTGTTCATTAACCATCTTTTCTTTTACACCCTCAACTATATACTCACTTTCTTTCAATAAATTTATTATTATATTATAAACTTTTCTTTTGTATTCTTTATTAATATTTAACTTCATAGCACCTGTATTCATATCAAATTTACCTCCATTAACAAATTCTTTTTCTGTTTTTTCCATCGATAAGAACATTATTTGCTTATGATATATATTTATTTTACATATGTCATAACTCATTTTGATATTCTTATTATACCTTGCTGTTTTACAAACACGCGCTATAATTTTTGCTTTTTTTATATTAATATCTGTAAAAGTTTCATCATTCGTAAAGATAAGTTCGCTTAAAAGTTCGTAATTAATTGCAGACATTTTGTTTCGCTAGGTTGTTGATTTTCAGATATTCTTTTTATTCTTCAAATTTTATACTCTTTGATTGTTGCTTGGTATTAATTTAAAATTTTATAATCATTTTTTAAAATATTTTTTAAAAATAATAACATATTTAATTAAAAATAATTTAAAAATACCATATAAATAGATACCAATATGCCTTCTTCAAAAAAACAGTCACCGTCAACAGCTAAAACAAATAAATCAAAATCTCCTCCTAAAATAACCTCTTTGATGACATCTAAAAAGACATCTCCACCAAAAAAAACAGGTGGGTCTCCTAAAACTCCAACTAAAAGGGAACCGAATAAGGTATCTAAACCACTATCTAGAACCAAAAAATCAAAAACTCTACCTAAAAAAACTGCAGGTTCACCACCTCAATCTCCTTCAAATATTAAATTGTCACCTAGAAGAAACTCACAAATGACATCTAAACTTTCAATTTCAAGAGCAGAAATACCAAATATTAAACTTAATAATATGCCGGATGAATTACTAGTAACTATGTTAAATAAATTAGATTTAAAAGAATTAATAAAAATATATTCAACAAATCATTCATTCGCTACAAAAAATTTAATTTTTGAATTAGAAACTTTAGATTTAACCAGAGCAATAATTAATAAAACTATAATTGATTTCATAAATAAAAATGTAGATAAAACAAGGGTCAAGAAATTAATATTAGATGATATAACATTTGAAGACAAAAAATGTTTTAATGCATTTATAAAATATCTTAAAAACTTTGAAAATATTGAGGAACTACAAATATGTAGATTTTGGTCAGAACAAGGTAAATATAAACGCATTAATAAGCATTATAATAATTATTTTATTCTCTTGATTGAAAATATTAGGTCCTTAGAAAATCTAAAAAAATTAACAATAAAAAGTATAGATATTGAAGAAGAAACTGAGAATAATAAAGAAAAATCATTTTCTATAGTATTTATAGAAACTTTGAAATTATTAGTAAATCTGAAACATTTAAAATTTGAACATAATCTTATTTCTCCTGATACATCAAGATACATAAATTCCACAATTTATGGAAGGCCAATTAATGGAATTAGAGGAATTAATGGAATTAAGCATATTACTACGTATGAAGATGAACATAATGTAATGAAGAAGGAAAATGGTCATTAATTTATATAATATAAGCACAATTAAACTTATTTATTTCTTATAAAAATTATTAAATAAATAAATAGTAGATAAATAGATTATACCATATGCCTTCTTCTTTAAAAAAGTTACCATTAAAAGCAAAACCTAACAAATCTAAATCATCTCCAAAAATAACTTCACTTATGACATCACCGTTATCTTCTAAAAGTAAAACTTCAAGTATAAAATTAGATAATATACCCGACGATATATTAGTTATTATTTTGAATAGATTAGACATCCTTCACATGATAAAAGTATATTTAGCAAATACATCTTTTGCTAAGAAAAAATTAGTGCTTGAATTAGAAACTGTAGATTTAAGTAACTTAAAAGTTAATAAGTTTATTATTGATTTTATAGATAAAAATTTAGATAAATCAAAAATTAAAAGGTTAGTATTAAATAATACATCTTTTTCTAGTGATGAAGAGTTTATACATCTTGTAGGTAATACTAAAATTTTTGAAAATGTCGAAGAAATACAAATAAAAAAAACATTAATTGATAAAAATTGTACTGATTTTTTTGAAAAATATTGGGACTTAAAAAAATTAGATGAATCAAAAGTTAAAAAGTTAGTATTAGATACTTTATCGTTTTTTAGCGATGATGACTTTGATAAATTAATTTATAATATTGAATACTATCAAAATTTAGAGGAATTGGAAATAAACAATTTTCAATATAAATATGAAGGGTCTATTGGTTATTTTAATATAATGATTGAGCAAATAAGGGTTTTAGTTAACCTTAAAACATTAAAAATAAGTAATACCGACATTGATGCGGAAACTGAAACAGATACTGATTTGGTATTTGCTGATGTATTTTTAGAAACGTTAGAAGAGTTAGTGAACCTTAAACATTTAATATTTTATAATAATGATATTGATATTGTGTTGTTAAGAAAAATATCAAGAAAAATTAAGAAAAAATTTAAACATTTAAAAACATATGGAATAGGTGTATATAAATAATATTATTGGAACTAATATGTTCTAATTTATAATTATTTTTTTAAAATTTGATTATACTATATTTAAAAATAGTTAATAAAAACAATCGAACAAAGCGAGCAAAACAAAACAAACACCTGACCAACAAACAAAGCGACTGCATAGTAAAATGACCGAAATTAATTACGAACTTCTGAGCGAAATCATATTTATGAATGATTCTGCATTTAAACATACCGATATAAATACTGCAAAGAGCATAGTGTGCTCTTGTAAAACTGCGAGTTTAAACAAAAATATTATGTTAAGTTTTGACAGATTTAAAGTGCGTGAATATTTTGATAAAATATTTGATGTTATTTCTCACTACATAATGTATAAAAAAAAGAATGCTTATTTAATAAGGGAAGGTATTGCTGAATCAAATAATGAAGAGTATAGTATTACATCACAACTTGATAAGATTATAGATGATTTAAAAAAGGAGAATATAAATGTTCTTGATGGATTTAGAGAACTTATTGTTCTCGAGTTCAAGGAATTTATTTATAATTATGCTTACTGCGGGGGAGATAGTTACGACATTCAATATAATTTAGATTATTGTATACAATATAACCTAATAGTTAATTATTTCGGATACTATGAATATTATGAAAATCATAAGTATGACCCAACACATTTTATGATGACACCTGATAGTCTTTATGACTTTCGCAATATTATATAATTTAATTTATATAATAATTATAAATATGTGTTTTCATTTATTACATTATTTATTGCATAATTTATAAACAGGTCAATATCCTTATTACATAATAAAGGTGTTGCTCTATTAATTTCGTCATCATCCCATAACCACCATTTAATAGTTAATAATTTTTCTATTTGCTCTTTTGTAAATCTATATTTGATAAACTTTGCAGGATTTCCACCTACTATAGAATAAGGTTCAACATCTTTAACAACATGAGAATTGTTCGCTATTACTGCACCATGTTTATATATATTGTTTATATATATTGTTTATATATATATTTTTTATATTCTATTAATAATATAGACTTATGTTCAAAGATATATCACAATTTAATAACATAGATGATTATTTACCAATATTAACTGCTATTCTGATTGTTGATATGATAGTTATGATTTTATCCATATCTAATATTATACAAAGTAATTATATAAAAATTTGGTATCAAAAGTTTTTTTTGTCTGCAGTCTTAGCAGATGTATTGGTATTATTTATAGTTGTAATCTTTGCAAGGGCAATATATTATTATATATTTGATACATTTTCAATCATTAATTTTATAATAGTAATGCTAGCATTACAAATAACTCATGATATACTATTCTATATAATGATAAGCATGATTCCTAGAGGTGCAAATAAAATGATTGATGTCTTTCAGGATTATGCAAAAGAATTATCATATGGTGCAATTATTGGAGATAGTATTATGGTTATTGCGATTGGATTAATTGCATCCTACCTCGCAAATTTTGAAGCAAATACTAATATTATAATTTTAGTTGTATTTTTATATTTATTGCAATTTATTCTATATAATTTTTAATTTAATATTAAAAATTGATAAATTAATGTGTTTATTTTCAATTCAACAAATCAGATAATATTATCGTTATGATGTATGAATGTGTAATGGTTGAAAATATTCATGAAAGTATTTATGATATATGCGAAAGTATATATGATAATATGTGCTATTGTAATTGTCATCGTAATCAAGGGCACTTATTATTAGTTGAAGATTTAATTAATTTTATAGATGACCGTATAAATTCAATCTCAAAATATGATGCTAATAATATATTAGTATGGTATGGGATTGATAATGCAGTTATACAATATAACGAATATTATACGTTATCTAATATTGATGTAAATAATTTCTCTAAATCTCTTTTAACATTCTTAGTAATATTATCATTTAATGTAGAAGTAGAAAGATAAGAAACATTATAATAAAACATATTCTTCACCATCTATATTATCACTAATTTCTATAGTGTCATTATGAATAACATCATTATTGCTAAAAATCTCTAAATTATTTAATTCTTTAATATTTTCTACAACAACATCGTTATGCTGTTTATTATTTATCATCGAAGATATTGATATATTGTTAATATTTACAAAATTATTATTAATTTTTATTAATTTAGCACCTTTTTTTGTTTTATATACTTGAAATTCCTTATCGCTATAAATATATTTCTCATTCGTCAAAGTTTTCTGGGATCCCATAATTATATTAAATATTTATTTTATTTTTATATAAATGAAAACAATCAAACAATTAATTATGCTCTTTTTAACTTTTACAAAATATTATTAGCAATATGATAATATATTTCTAAAAAAAATATGATTTAAAAATAAAAATTGACAGGTAATCTTTACTTATATAAAGATTAAACAAGTAATATAATACAATAATGAACGTTCTCCTCGCTAAGAATTTTAATGTTGACAAACTCAAGTATTCGGAACTCAAGGTTATGAAATCCGGTGCTAAATCTGTATACATTAATTATAATGGAAATAAGGTAAACTTGCAAACACCCGTTCTCAATATTCCTTATGGAATTAATGATAATATGCAATTTATCAAGAAAGATGAGAATAGGAAGGACGAGGAGCGCAAGTATGATATTACTGTATCTTTCAAAGGTATGGATGAAAATCCCAAAATCAAGCAATTTCACGATAAAATGAAGGAGTTGGAGGAAAAAATTATTGATGATGCATTCGCAAATCGTCTTGCTTGGTTTAAGAATAATTTTAGTGGAAATAAGGATGTTGTTTCTAATATGTTTACTCCTATTGTAAAGCACGATAAGGATAAGCAGACAGGAGAATATGCTAATAAATATCCTCCTACATTTAAGGCAAAAATTCCTTTCAATTCTCTTGAAAATAAGTTTGAGTTTGATTGCTATGATATGGATAATAATGAAATCAATTTTAGTGATATTCTCACAAATCTTAAGGGAGGAAAAGCACAATTTATTATTCAATTGAATGGTATCTGGTTCTCTGCTGGTATGTTTGGTTGTAGTTGGAAAATTGTATCATCAAAGTTCCAGCAAATCAATACATCAAAGTTGACATTTGTAGCAGACAGCGATGATGAATTGAATAATGGAGAAGGAGATGATGATGAAGATGACATTTCTGTTGATAATGATGTTATTGCAAAGATTTCGCATAAACAACCTGTTGTTGCAGATAAAAAAACTCTTGTAGAAAAGCAACCTGTTGTAAAGCAGAAAGTAGTTCCTACCGAGGAAGAAGATAATGACGATGAAGAAGATGATGACGATGAAGAAGATGACGATGAAGAAAAGGGTAAACATGAACTAGATGATGTCGAAGAAGAAGATGAGGAAGAAGTAGAACCTGTAAAAGTGGTAGAAGAACCTGTAAAAGTGGTTTCAGATGTTAAATCAAAGAAATCTAGCATCAAAAAAACTAAGTAAAATGTAATAGCATTACAAAATAATTAGTAAGCAATACAAAGTAATATGTAAATTAAATTATAATATATGTTATATTTTTTATATTTTATTTTTTATAAAATAAAAATAATGATACCAACAATTATAGACATAATTAATCTTCCTAATGGTAATGCTTCTTCGCATTCATAATCAATAATATCAATATTATTAGATATTAATTTAGCGAACATGTCAAGTATTTTGTATGCTATTGGTAATGATAAAAATGCAAATAATATAGCAACATATACTGATGTTTTAAATTTACATATATAAATATCAAAGAATCCTTTGTCTTGTTCATAATTCTGATGTTTTTCTGGAGGCATATACAAAAAATCAGGCGTATTCTTTATTAAATTATTATTATAACTATTCATTTACATATATTCTACATAATAATATAATAAAAAATTATTACTTGGACTAACTATAGTAGTTGGCTGAACACTACCGTTCATATTATCAATATTCATATTATAATCAATATCCATAATATTACTACGAGCATTTGCAATATCTGTTAAATTATTATTGCTATTGTTATTTACATTATTATCACTAATATTATTATTTATAAGGGTCGAAATTAATGATGTAAAATTAGATATGCTTGATATATACGAGGGTGTTTCATATGTTGACAACCATTCAGGTAAATTACTATAAAAATCGTTAGAACACAAGGCGATTGATTTCATATAATTACAACATAATATATATAAGTCGTCTTTGCATTCATTAAACATTTTAATGCTTTCTTTGCAAAAATCATATGTAAAAGTATCATCATTAATATTTAAAAAATATTTTTTGCTTTCTTCTACATCTCTAGAAAAATCTCTAAATAATTTAATACATTTTAAGAAATCATTCTTTGACATCTTTTTAAACCACTCAGGATTATTATAAAACCCCCTTCTTTCAATCTCTATAGATAAATCTGTAAATGCGTTCATTTCAGTTGTCCACAAACATTCATCCTTTCTTTTTGCAATATTATGATATTTTATTTTCATATTTAATCTCCAAATAATTTTATCTTGTAATGCTTCGCGAGTATAAGGATTATAAGGGACTATATTATCATTTAAACATTTTCTAACAAAATATTCAAGTTCTACAATATTAAAAGCATATGTTCCTTTAATATCTTTAATAGTAAATAACATATCTGCATCTATATTATTAATATTTTCAGTAGTAAATAAATCTTCTTCATTTAAAAAATTAGTATTAGAACTGTCTTGAATACATAATATTTTATATTTTACAACATTCTGAAAATATTTTAAAATATGTTTATTGCATTTATTACTGAATAGATATGTATTATAATTTAGCAAATATATTTTATTATAGATAGCATTTTTACTATTAGTATCTTTAAAGTTATCAAAATAATAATAATCAATATAGTTTTCATAAATGTTACTTAATTTTGCAATCGGGACCATTTTAAGTAAATCAATAAATAAAATATTTATAAAGGCATCACCGTTATTCGTAGGGTCTTCATATATATATTTATATATTTTATAAATATCATATGACTTTAATGCATATTTATCTTCAAATATATTATAAAATATTTTACATAAATGTTTTTTTTTAGAATGTATATGATAACAGCAGAAACTCGTGTTTTTTATCGTTTTCTTATTACATAATCTAAAACATTTTTTTTTCCGATATATGCATCTTAATGTTTGTTCCATAAAATTTATAAAAATAATTAATATCTAATTAAATATAATAATATATATTTATATATTATCTGAGTATATTAACAACATATAAAAGAATATGATATATATATTTGGTGATGCATATCATTTATATAGTAGCAGGTAAAAGAATACCGGCATTAACATAACTATAATAATCATATAATTTATTTTTAAGAAGGACATATTTAATGTCATTTTTTTTAACTACTCTGCCTTTGTCCTTTTGCGTATGTTGCTTATTTTTAAATTGTAATATTTTTTTATCTGCAATTATATTATTAGTATATGATAATTCATTATTATCTACATTTATAGGCCAATTGTAACATTTATATCCATTAGATAAAGGCTTATTAATATCTGATTGTATAACACAATCTAAAGACGCCGCTTTTAGCATCTTCAAAAATGAATTAATAAGACCCTCTTTGCTTTTAGCAATATTATAGATATGCTTATCTGTTGTTATTTCCTTATCTTTACTACGCAAAGTAGGATTATTGTTTAATTGTTTCTTTGTAAAATTCATTAAATATGAAAAAACTTGAACGTTTTGGTCTTCAATAGGTAAAGATTTATGACTACATGTTCGCACAGCACGACCAATAACCTGGTCTATTCTTACAGAATTCCAAAAATATTCTGTAATTAATACGCGTCTCACATTTTTCAAAGATATACCTTCTGCTCCAGATTGCGTAATCATCATAACCTTTACAATCTTTCCATATAATTGCTCCGTTTCAATATTAATATGTTTTAATTGTTGCTGTATAATTTTTGGTAGCGCCTTGCTATTTCCATTAAATATATTCATTAGAATATTAGTTTTAATTCTATCTGAATTAAAAACAACATATCTCTTATTATCATATTTTTTGTCAAATACATCAATATCATCTATCATATATCCAAAGTCATCGCTGTTTATAATATTAATCTCTGCATATCCCTGTCTATTTAAAACCTCTTTAAATATTCCAAGTCCTTCAATCATACGAAACTGCGAGTATACTAATACACTCCCTGGTGATTCATTAATATCTTCATACATTTGTGCAAATTTTGGACTATACAAGTTATGTAATTTATCAATATCGAGATAATCGCTTTTTATTAATTTATTCATGGCATCATCTAATTGACTGCTATATGCAGCTGCAACATCCTTATTTAATTGTTTCGCATCATCTTTGTCATCGTCCGACCCCGAACTTTTATCACTATCAACATTTGCTATCTCCTTTTTCATTAACATTCTTACATCTTGTGGAAATATACGATTAATCTCATCTGGGAATGCAAAATTACATACCATTCTACTGAATGCTCTATAAACAGAACCAACATCATCTTTAGCACCTCCTTTTTTAAAAAGTTTCTTTCGGTCATCCATCCTGATTTCAACTAAGCGAACTTCTAAATATTTTTTAATTTGATGGTCTGCCATGAAAAGTTCTCTTGATACTGACGGTAACATTTTTGGAAATAGGTCAGACCCTGATGTTTTATAATAACTTGTAGTTCCTAGTATTCTCCTTTTAAATAAATCTTCGTTTTTAATATGAATATTATCATCGTTATTATCGTCTATGAATAATTTATTAAAAACAACTTTGTCAGTCGGCAAGGCTTCATTATTAATAATTTTACTTTTAATAGATAATTTTACAATTTCTGTTTTGTTTAATACTTCAGAAACCTTTTTAATTATATCATCTGAACTTTTCTCCCACTTATCTTTCATTATGTTTGCTTTATTATCATCAACCCTCTTAAAATCATCAGGCAATAATGTTATTGACATAATATTTTCATTATAATTTATGGTATCTATATAATTATATAATTTTTTTTCTTGTAAATGTTCAATAACTGCCTTCATATCAGGAACCTTTGATTTTTTTAATAGTTCTATATTATATTCTTTAATTGGACCCCTAACAAGATTGATTAATGTTGCTATTTCATATGGTTGATTTATTATTGGTGTTCCGGAAAGTAATATTAATTTTAACCCTTTTGCATTCATTAAATGATTATAGACTGCTTTAGCAAGTCTCGAACCATTTACTATTCTACTTATAAAATTATGTATTTCATCAATAATTATAAATGAATTATCGAATGGTTTTGTCCCTAATTCTTTTACCATCTTCTCGCTAAGTCCATTATAATTTATAAAAGTATATCTATTTCTTATTATATGGTTGATTGCTACATCAATATCTGCTTTATATTTTGCATCTTTTGCATCTACTGAATTATAGCTAATTTTTTCTATTTTTATAACAGCACCTTCTATATCATCTTTGTATAAAGGAACCCATACTAAACCATCTTTTTTAACAAGTTTAGATGATATTGCATATTTTGACAATTCACTCATCATTTCAGGAGATTTCTTATTAACTTTTATTTGCGTCCATTTTTTTTTAAGGTTACGTCCTATTTTAGATGCAATTAATAATTCATTTTCATAATTTTGTGACAAAGATGCTGGAGTCATAATAACTATTTTTTTTTGATTTACATATCCCTCGGCTGCTGCTATAGATGCGATTGATTTCCCAGACCCTAACTCATGATATAAAAGTATTCCTCTATAAGGACCATCAAATTGCATATAATCCTTTACTATTTTTTGTTGCCTTAAGAGTTTTATATAATCTTCGTCTATATCACAACTATCACTCGAGCATTTACACGATGCTTTTACAGCATTATCTGCTTTACTTAAATATTTAGAAGGATTAAAAGTATTATATATTTCCTTATTATATCCTATACGATTTGGTAAAATCCAATCAGTTGGTTTTACTATAATATCCATATCTTCTATTATAATAATTCAAATTAAAAATAAATTATATAGTTTATAAATATTAAATATTCTCTTTGTTCACCTCCCCTCCTAACTATTAACACTATTAACTAATTCACGAGTATGAGTTTTTATAAAAGGTTCTAATATATTAACAACACGCTTCATACCAATCTGAATTGATAATTCTACAATTTGGTCACAAAGTAAAATTATAGCAATACCTATTATAAGAAGAATAGATATATTAAAAATAGCGTTGTATATATAATTATTTCCTGATTTTTCTTGATTTACTGCAACATCTTGCTTTACTACAGGATTTTCAATATTTTTATTTGGTCCTTCTACTTTAAATCCACCTGGTCCAGTATTTTCAGGAGGTATTACAGGATCTGCGATAGATGTTTTATTATATCCACTACTGTTTATATTGCCGTTATTAATTTTATCTTCTATGCTTTTCAAAAACTGTATAGCATCTTCTGCATTTTTCTTTTCTTCTGGTGTTAAATTATAACTACTGTTATTTAATAAATTATTTCCATTTTTAGGAATATTACTATTATTAGTATATTGCGAAGTATCATTATTAGTATATGGTTGTTTATTAGTATTTGGCATATAAGCATATGAATTATATTTAACCTCATCATTAAGATTATTAATATTAAAATATTGCTCTAAATCTTCATCATAATAAGGCATTACATTATCACTTGAACTTTTGATATTATTATAAAGACTTGCAGAATTATTCAAACTTGACATAGTAGAAGCAGGAGGAGGGGTTGTTAGAGATTGCGTAGACGATTGTGTTAAAGAATTATTCGCATTAATTGGAACAGGATTCATCATATTCATCATATTGTTATTATTATTAATATTTGTATATACATTCATCGCATCATCATGCTCTTTTTTACATTCATTAGATACTGGGATATTATAACTAGGTGCTTGCAATGGCGCGCATGAATTCCCGCTATTTGTTGGAAAGTCAGAAAGTTTATTAGAATTTAATGCTAATTTACTTGATTCAACAAACGATGGACTTGTGTTTGTAGTCACTATCATCGAACCATTATTTTTATTTTGTTTCTGAACAGGTTTTTTTTTCTCAAAAGTATCTATATTATATGCTTCTTGTAATGTTGAATAATTCATTATTTATATACTTCTATTATACAAAATGAAAAGAAAAAATTAAAATAAAATATTTATATAATATAATTGTAAAGAAGAAAGATGGAAAGTAATATATATATAGAAGATATATTTAAAGGCATATTGACAGGATTTTTTGCTTCTTATTTAATAATACTTGGGATGCGACCAGCAGCTATATATCCTGATAATATATTAGATATTATAGATAATCCTTGGATATTTTTAATATTATTTATTATTAATTATTATATATTAATGTGGGATTTCACTATAGGACTGCTGTTGTTTTTAACATTAATTGCATTAATACTTGATATTATTATATTTACTCATGGAGATTTTTTAAAAGATATTATTAATATAGTAAATACTGACCTATATAGCACAACCAGTAATATACCGAATGAAGATAATAAAAACACAAATAATTCTACAGATACTTACAAGGATATTAATGATATTATATTAGATAAATTACTGCAATATAATAAATTATATGAAAATAACATAAAACCACACAATTCATTTCTATAAAAATCTTATCAAAAAATAGATTATGACATTTTCAGTAACACCTGGAGTAGAAGGTATCACATTAGAACCATTATCTATGATATTCTTAATACTCGTGCAGATTGGCGGGAGATATCTTAAAATAGAACTAACACCCGCGCAACAAAAAATAGTTAATAATGTAGTTATACAGAGTGTTATATTGTTCGCTATTATTCTTATGGCAACTAAAAATATTGTAAATAGTTTAATTATAGTTTGTTTTATATATCTATGTGCTAAAATATTATTTAATGAGAACCATAAATATAATATTCTCTCTAAAAAATGGTTAATAGATGAAAATATTATATCTGGAAATGACTATAAATCTTTAAAGGATATATATATTAAAAATATATCATTAATAATATAAATTTTATTGTATATAAATAATATATATAATAATATAAATAATAATATATAATAATATAATTATTTACAAATGAAAAAATTAAATAGCATAATAATTGTAGATAAGAATGACGATACAGATGCAAAAACTGTTATGAATAAAATTTTTACGTATGAAGAAGATGACCAATTATTTAATAATATATATAAAACAATTGAATGGAAAATGAGTGAATGGTTTATTAAAAAAGGGGTAACACAGAAAAAAGAAGATATCTATATATATGTTGAAACGCTCCCAGATTATTTTAAATCATACACAGTCGAAAATGATAAATATTTACGTATATGTATTAAACATAAAATTAAAGTGGATGATGTAGGGTATAAAAAGATTAAAAGTAGATTTTTTATTAAAAATATTAAATCAAAATATAGAAGTATAATTAATGGTCTTGACTTGATTAAAATTATTAATTATATGGAAATTAATGATATTCCTAATACAAAACTTATCAACATTAATCTAAATACCGAAATTAATTTAACTATTCCATACAAAGATGATTTTGAAAATTATCTAGCAGATATCTTTGAAACTATAAATGAAAACTTCCGAACAAAATTAACTAGGGAAGTATAATGTGCATTAGTAAAATTATATAAGGAATATTTACTAATATATATTAGGTAATTAACTACCTCCTATATTTATTTGCTGCTATAGCTCAGTTGGTTAGAGCACTCGGCTGTTAACCGAGTTGTCGCAGGTTCAATCCCTGCTAGCAGCGTTTTATTTTTCTTAATCTAATTATTTATTTGCTATAATTGGATAAAATATATTTATTGAATATATATAATTTTTTTAATATTATCTAAATCTTTCTTTATGGTAACTATCTCGTTTTTTAAGCATATATTTTCTTTTCTAAGTTCTTTGATTGCTTCTACGAACACCGGACCTAAACGTTCATAACATATCGTAAGATATTCTTCGCCACTTTTAGATACAACCTTTTCATTAACTTTAGTAGAATCAAATGGTGCAATTTTTACTATTTCAGGAATTACTTTTTTAACTTCTTGTGCACTTAGCCCAATTTCATTATCATATTCAAACCCAAACTGTAATGCTTTTTCATTAGGAACATAATAGAAACCATTCAACGTATCAATAATATCAAGTGCATTAGTAATATTTGATGTAAATGTTTTCAATCTATTATCTGAATAATATGAACGGACATATCCACCTGCTTTAATATTTCCTTCTGCTTTAATATTTCCACCAATAACTAATTTTTCATCAGAAGAACCTGCAGGTATAGTATCTGAAATAATTAATCCACTACTATCAAACCGCAATAGTTTTGTTTCAGTATTATCTACTTCTCTTCTAAAAATAGAAAATATATCACCTGAGGTACCTGATTTCTTAATTGTCATACTAGTTAATGCATTAAAAGTATCTACTTCCAAATCTGTAAATTTTATTTTAGTAGTTGTAGCCACGTCAGAACCTAGCATCGTTTTTAGTCTCCAAGGGGCTCCTGTTAAGTTTTCTTTGGTAAGTATTGCTTGATTTGCTCTTAATACAGTTGTAATATCTATGGTATTTAAAAGATAATCTGAAAATATTATATTTTTTAAATCAATTTTTGCATTCATTAAATCATCTAAATTAGAACCATTTATCATAAATTTTCCATTAGAAGTATTAATATCTCCAGTTACATCTAATGGATGTCGCGGTATTGTTGTATTTATACCAATATTACCTTTTAAAGGCGTAAGACCAGATTGTTGTGCAATAGTAGGGTAACATATACTAATATTGTTAGCATTCACATTTGTAGGAACTGACCATATATTTCCTTCAGTTTCTTTTATTCCTAATATTCCTCCAGTAAATGAAAAATCTTTACTACTTGGTTTTACTAAACCAAGGACATCATAGTATGCATCTCTTACCCCTACATTACTATAATGCAAATCACTATAACTACCACCAGAATCTTTATATTTAATACTACTTACTTTTAATTCAGTCGCTATATTTAAATTGTCAACATTTAATGTATTATTTTCAGTTAAATATTTAAAACTTCCTTCCGAATTTAAAGCTAAAGAATTATCTGACCCAAATAAAATTTCCCCTGTTGGAACATTTGTTACTCCTGTTCCCCCATATAAAACTTTAAGTGTAGGAAAAACGGCATCTTTTAAATCAAATGGTCCCTTTATTTTACCATCTTCAAATCGAAAGTCAGAGACTTGCTCAAATTTTGAACCGTCAGAGTTAGCAAATAATACACACTTTGGTATCAATATATTTATTCCTGTTCCACCGCGTGTTATTGGAAGAATACCTCCATTAATATTATTGGCATCTAAATTAGTTATATTACATCCGTTCCCGTATATATTAGATGCTCTTAAAGAACCTTCGACCTCTAATAAATGAGGGGAATTTTTTGTATTAGCATTACTGCTAATATATACTTTACCATATAAAGATGTTCTACCGTATATTTCAACAATATTATTACTATAATTATTTGTAGATGAATTATTAAATGTAAGTATATTACTACTATTATACAAATCATACCCAATAATATTAGAAGTATACAGATTGCCATCAACATGTAAATTACTATTAATATGTGTTATTCCATTAATATCTAATAAATATTTAGAACTAGGGTTTGCATTATTAATACCAAATAACCTATTGCTAGTAATAGTTAAATAACTTATATCATTTTCGTTATTTAAATATGTTTCATTATTCCCACTTTTTATTTGATATTTATTATCAGATGTTGTAATTTTCCAGCCCATTATATAAACTCTATATATATATTTTGTTATTATTTTTTAAGTAAGTAATTTATTATATGTAAACTAATAATTATTTATATAAATATATTTTATATATTATATACTAAATATGCTCCAACCATTATTTACAAATCACGATAAATATCATATTCATAAAATTCTAGGATTTGGTTGCTTATTCAACTACTTGTTACGTATTTATTGGTTAATAGTATATGGTTCCATGTTTATATACACAGATTATAGAAGTTCACTTGCTATACCAATAACACATTTGACATTATCATTATCATCATTCATATTTCATGTTCCTCAAGTAAGATTAAATTCTAAAATTATAATTTGGAAAGAATTACAATTACATAATATAATTTTTACATCACGCTCTTGTATTATCATGATATATAGTTTAATATGTAATAAAAATAATATTAATATAGAACATTATTATTTTTATCATACGGGTAAATTTTTAATAATTATAATGCATCATTTATTAGCAGATTATATTACATTAAAATATAATGTTAATGATAAAACAACAACACGCGATATAAATTGGGAAAATATTCCAGATAATATAAAAAAAAATGTTAAAATATATTATGCAATTTGCCAGATATTAGCAATTAATGCGTTGCTATTAACAGAAAATGATAATTCAGGTTCCGGTATAATCGAATCTGCATTCTTAATTATGTTTCCTATACAATTATCAACATTCTTAATGACACTTGTAAGAAAATCAATAATATCTAATATTAGTTGGCATATATTCTATGCATTATCATTATTATCACCGTTTTTAATTACAATTAATGCTAATGTTAAAAATGAGTTAGAAGTTGTTGATATATTTCTACCTTCCCTATATATAATTTTTAGATTACAATATGATATGAATAAGTATTACTTAATGTCTCATGTTTTTATATTAAAAATGTATATTCAATATAAAAAAATAATATTAAATTAATTAATTTTTTTATTTAATAATTCTTTAAATTCTTCATACTTATGAGGTAAATAAGTATTATCATTTACATCAATAAATTTAAAAGTATCTGTAGGTCTTTCATATAAATCACTACAATTTTGTATTTGTTTAGTTATTCTCTCATCGTTTAAAATATGTTCATTATTAAATTCTTGATGTGCTTGATTTTTTATCTTATTTTTAATAAACTCAACATCCCCAAAATATGTAAGATGCCATCCACCATTTTTAATTTTTGGAACAATTTTATCACTGAATCTAAAAATTTCTTGTGGATTATTATATTTAATATAACTACCATAATTTAAAATTTTTGTTTGAGTACCTTTATTATCATATCTACAAGTTATATTATAATAATAAAGGTCCATTTCTAAATAATAAATACCATCAAGTCCATTATTATTTTTAAGGTCTAGAACTGTTTTTGCATCAGGAATTTCATCTAAATCTGCTATAATGATGATATCATCGCTATTTAAATTTAATTTCTTAATTCCTTCATCTATACAGTATCTTTGATATTGTTCTCTATCCCAAGCACTCGAAGTTTGAGGTATATTATCCTTTACTATAATATGAATTATTTTATCTAAAAATTTTGAAAATCTATTCTTGTTATTTTCAAAGTATAACTCCTTATCTTTGTTTGTATGCGTTTTTATACATTCTACAAGAACAAAATAATCAACAACATCATTAAGTTCAGTTAATCGTAATTCTAACATATCTAATTCATTATAAAATATAAAGCAATCTATGACTTTCATTTTTATAATATAAAATCTTTAAATCTTTATATATCATTGTTTTTAATTATTGCTTAATAATAAAAATAAGTTAGAAGTAATATTAATATTTTATCCCATTTTAATTATTTTTTTTATTTAATAATTCTTTAAATTCTTCATACTTATAAGGTAAATATTTATTATCATTTACATCAATATAATTAAAAGTCTCATTAGACCTTTCAAATAAGTCACTAGAATTTTGTATTTGTTTAGTTATTCTCTCATTATTTAAAATAAAATCGTTATCATAATCTTCGTGGTGAAGAAAAGTTCTTATCTTATTTTTAATAAACTCAACATCTCCAAAATATGAAAAATGCCATCCACCATTCTTAATTTTTGGAACATATTGTTGTACATGTATTTTAAAAATTACATGAGGATTATTATATTTAATATAACTGCCATAATTTAAAATTTTTGGTTGCAACCATTTTTTATCATATTTGCAAGTTATATTATAATAATATAAATCCATTTCTAGATAATAAATACCATCAAGTCCATTATTATTTTTAATATTTAAAACTGTTTTTGCATCAGGAATTTCATCTAAATCTGCTATAATAATGATATCATCGTTATTTAAATTTAATTTCTTAATTCCTTCATCTATGCAGTATCTTTGATATTGTTCTCTATCCCAAGCACTTGGAGTTTGAGGTATATTATCCTTTACTATAATATGAATTATTTTATCTAAAAATTTTGAAAATCTATTCTTGTTATTTTCGAAGAATAACTCCTTATCTTTGTTTGAATGAGTTTTTATACATTCTACAAGAACAAAATAATCAACAACATCATTAAGTTCAGTTAATCGTAATTCTAACATATCTAATTCATTATAAAATATAAAGCAATCTATGACTTTCATTTTATTTATAAAAATAATATAACCTTATATAATAATTATTTTAAATTTTTTTTATATTTTTACTATTTGCCTGCGAATAATAATACATATATGTTAATAAATATCTACTCTTATCTATATCGTTTAGTTTATCTGTATTTAATTTAAACCCATTATTAATGGCAAACTCAAACAGATTTTTAAATAATTGTAAGTCGTCATCTAAATTATTAGACGGATTTGCAAATATATTAAGTATTTTATAATTTTCTGGAGATAATCTTCTTATTAAGCATATATAATTCAGATTATAAGTATCATTATATACACCAATAATAATAGTTGGACTAATAAAACGATTTTTGCTTAACCATAATGTATCTTCAATTATTTTAGGTTGACTTTGTTTATTCTCATTAGACCATTTATAAAAGGAACTATATACATTATTATAGTTTAATTCGCAAATATTAGAACCCTTATTATTAAAACGAAGAACCGGAATATTGAAAGAATAACAATTTAAGATATTTATTAATATTAAAAAAAATTTAATAATAGTATTCATAATAATATATAATATTATAAATATTAAATTATTATATATATTATGAGTATAATATTTATATATAAATTATTATGTTTTTAATCTACTAGAATTAAATAAAATGAAAATACATATTCCCAATCATCTAATTATTATATCCATGGGTGTTTTTTTAATATTAAATATGTTTGAAAATATTATCCATTTTAGTATTGGTAGGAATATTAATGAAAAAAATAATGTTAATATAAAAATAGAATTACCAGAATATTATGATATAATAAAAATAATATTTATTATGATGGTATTTGCGTTCCTACAAGCAATTTTTACATATTATTTTATAATAATTGGGTTATAGTTTATTTGTAATTTAGTCCATAACCATTATGAACTTTTCCTAATAATTTATATCCTTATATAGAAAAAATAATACATGTTATTTGCACATATTACCTTTTCTATCTAAACTAAATCCTAATCTAATAATAATTTTGTATATTTATATTAACCAATATTTACTCATTGGTAAATTTTTCATTATTTTCTTCATCCTTTTCGGTATCTTCTTCATCTTCCGCGCTATATTCTTCATCTTTATCAATAAAGTCTTGATATACTTTATAAAGAACATCGTTGCGATATTCGTCAAATGGGTTATAATCGTCATCGTCTTCTTCATCATCATAATTGTAATTCTCGTAATTGTAACCATATACTTCAAATTCAGATTCCATCATGAATCTAGGAGTAGTTGACATCGTATCTTCTGCTTGACTTTAATTAAATAAAAAGATAATTAAATATCAATTTTTAATTTTATATTTTAATTATAGAACAATTTTATTCTTCATATATTGAAAATATATTTTATTTTTATTATTATTATATAGGTATAGATATGTTTAATTTATCAACACAAGCGAGTGCATATTTTATATTAATATGTTTAACAACTCTTATTAATTTAATATGCTTTTTTATAATGATTGGTATGTGGGGATTTGTCTCTTATTTAATATATTCTTTAGTTACTATACCACTAGTTCTTTTATGGATGTATAATATTGATTGCTTAACAACAGGAAATTGCCAAATATGGAGTTGGGTTATAACCGTGCTAACATTAATATCTGTTATTACTACAACAGTTCTTTTAGTTGCATTCTCTATAAATCCACCATCCAGTTTCGTAATTCAGCAAAATGGTATAATTACAACTACCCCTGCTGATACTACTACTATCCATGTGGATACTACTACTAAACCGGTGGATACTACTAAAAAATCTTAATAAATAAAAATTGATTTGTTTATAAACATAAATCATAATTTCATAATGAAAATGCCAATATGCAGTCCCGAGAGTTATAAAATTAATATTAATGATAAGGATGAACCAAATTATTACAGTAGAAAAATATCAACATTCTATAATTACGATGGTGACAATTCAAGATACATATTTTTTATTAGAGATAGGCAAAATATATATATAGAAACCAAATATGGGTCAATTATTATACCATATGATGATATTCAAAAATATAATAAACTTTATATTTATTATATTATATCTTTGCAATTAACTGCAGAAAAATCTAAAATATATTATTGTAAAATAGGATATAAAGGTGTATATAAAGAAAAAAGGAACTGGTATATTTTAACTAATATATATTGGAAATCTACATATATGTCATATGGCGATTATTGCTATTTTAAAGAGAGTCCGACGACTGTCAATATAAATACATGCTCAACTATTGATGCAATTAATAGGTTTTGTTCTATATTTAATAATATAGAACAAAACCCTTATAGAATTAGTAATTGGTTAATAAATTATGAGATAGATAAAATATCAACTATAATATATGAAAATGAATTAACTATAAATAGGGCAAAACAGGTTAATGATAAATTAGAAATAATTACAAAGCATTTTAATATTAATGATGATATTAAGATAAAAATACTTTATCAATATTATCAACTGTATATTATATAATAATAATATACTATATAATAATATAAGTAATGTCAAATACATTCATATTTTTCTTAATCTTTTATGTTGGAATAACTACCTCATATATTAAAAGCATATCTTTATTGCCACTATATGCTCCTTTAAGTAGCAAATTACAATCTACTAAATTAACCAAGTTGTCACTACAAACAGACAAAAACATAAATACAAATTTTTCAAGTATAATTAAAACTCCTGATTATTATATTATAAATCCTCTTAAAAAAGAAGGATTGCAAAATCTTCCATCCACAAGCGACCAAATAAATATATCATCAATATACCTAAATATAGATAAGGTTAAAGGTGTCTATTTTTCTAAAGATGTCAAGAATATTATATTCACATTTCCAGATAATTTATCTGAACTATATTATTATGATGTTAAAAATAATGATAATAACGGAACAATTTACAAGATATCTAATAATACCCGTATAAATATGAAAAATCTTGCAAGGTTCGTGTTTCAAAGTTTTAACAATAATATTGATGGTATTTTATTTTAATATTATATATTATTAGAGAATAATTATGAATGACAAAATAGAATTTGAGCAACTATTTGCAGAATGCGTTGGAACATATGTCTTCTTTATGTGTATATTACAAACAACTGACCCCTTTCCTATTGCTATAGGTTTATTAGCAGCCGTTTATATGTTTGGTAAAGTATCTGGAGGGTTTTTCAATTCAACTTTAAGTTTTATTATGTATCTTAAAGGTGCTATTGGAATTACAAAACTATTTGCATACGTATTAGCACAAACAGTAGGCGGTATTCTTGCTTTGGCAACTTGGAAATTATTAAATAAAAGTAATTAAATACTATATATAACAATATAATTATATTATATAATATGAATAATTTATATACAACAATTGATATAAAAGGTGGGATAGGCAACCAACTATTTCAGATTGCTTATATAATATATTTTTTACGTTTATCTAAGCGTCATAGAATTAAGAGGAAACTTATATTTGAATGTAAAGATGATATAGGAACAAATCCTTTAGAAATACATAGAAAAACTTATTGGAATACATTATTCAAAGGGTTATTCCGTATTTTAAGTGTAAACGATTTTCAAACCATACCATTAAATATCGTATGTAGTGAGATAGAACAGCATAAATATAACGAACCTCCTTATAATACAAAAAATAACATTATATTCAAAGGTAATTATCAAACATTCAAGTATATTGACGAAAGTTTGCGAGATAAGATGATAGGGATTGTTTATAGTAATGAGGATATTATGTATCCAGCCTACTATAAATATAGGGATATTCTAGATTATTTCGGAAGTAATACAAAGGATGACGATATGGTATCTTTGCATATAAGAAGGGGGGACTATTTATCACTTTCAAATTATAATTATAATTTAGAAATGAGTTATTATAAAGAAGCAATTCATATTGCTAATAAAAAAAACATAGTTGTATTTTCAGATGATATAGAATGGTGTATTGAAAACTTTGATAAGTATGTTAATAGAGATAACATATACAAAGTTTATTATGTATCACCTTCAATATTTAAGGAAAATGAATTGAATATCAAAGATGATATTGAGTTTATATTGATGTCTATGTTTAAAAATAATATTATTGCAAATTCATATTTTAGTCTATGGGCATCATTCATAAGTTATTATAAATCAAAAATTGTGATTGCACCTAAACGATGGTATTCTTTTGACGGATGCAAAGAATATAATGAATTATTTCATAAATATATCACGCATATTATATAAACATTTCATATAAATCTATAATCAAGATTTATATATAATCAATATTACATATATTACGATGAATACAACAGATATTACAAAGAATACAACACATATTACAAAGAATACAACAGATATGAATGAACTAATAAATGAAAATAAAATATTAAAAAATCAATTGAATTTTTTAATTGATTGTATTACAAATCAAATGAGAAGTTTAGAGTTATTATGTGAATGCAGTAAGAATGAATTAATACATAAAGAATTTCTTAAACCATATTACAAGAAAACTTATAAATGTAATTTATATATAAATGATATATAATTATTATAATAATTGATATAATAATATATCATTTGTATATATCTATACATAACGACATATAAAAACAGATGGTTTCTATTACAAATGACCTGTATTTTACAAACATTCGTATAACTCCTACTGCAGTAAATGCGATGGTATGTAAAAACTGGTATATAAATATAATAAAAAAATTAAAAAAGAAAAAACAAACATTTTATGAATTACAAATATATAACTTAATAATTAATAAATATAGCAATTATCCTCCATTTGGCTATAATGTCAGAAGGAGGTTAGACTTTGCAGATAAAAACAATAAGAATAATATATATGAAGATAATATATTTAATATCGCGTATGATAATATGATTAAAAATATTTTCAATTATCTTAAAGAAGACGATATAGTGTTTCTAAATATCAAAGATAATTTAATATTGTATTATACTAAGTATATTACAATTCATAAAAAATATTGCCGTATGGAAATATTAGATATGTTAGAAAGAGAGTATGTAGACAAAGATATTGCCCTCGAATACAAGGAAATATTATTAAAATATTATAATCATATTATTACATGACCTATGATAATTATTATCATATACTATATTCTATATTATTACATATATATTAGAAAAAATTGTTCTATTTTTTTAAAAAATATTATAAAAATTGATTAATATTTTTTAACTATTCTATCAACCAAAGATGCTTACAAACACCGTGTCCAACATAGATATCAACTACACAACCGCCAAACACTCAATCAAGTTTGATATTACGTTTGGTGAAGGAAAAGAAGATGCTGACGGAATCAGCGAAACGGAAAGAAAAAATTTTACTAAGAATTATGATGTTGAGGTATTTGAGTCAGGAGAAGGAGATGATTATGCAAAAGGGTATAGCGTCGTTGCAAATGAAGGTCCTCTTGTTATTAAACTAGGAAATATTAGTATTCTAAATGAAAATTCAAAGTATGATTACGCAATTGGTTTCGCACTCGATAACGAAGCACCTGAGTATTATTTAAATTATTCAACAATCCCTATTAATATTAAACGTGATGGAACGATGTGGACTATTCCTGCTAATAATAGCAAAGGTTATAACTTTGACCAAAACCCTAATGCTAAGTTTCAATGGATTACAAAGAAGGCGCTGGAAGAAGAATACAGACCTACAGAGGATGAATTGAAACTTGGGATGGAAGAAACTTCACAGAATACTGGATTGATTTATTTGACATTTATGGTATTTCGTAAGTTTAAACCAGAACCGGTTACTCGTGGTGCAACACGTTGTGGTAGTTCAGCAGCAAGGTTTGGATATGGAAATGAAGCTAGTTCGGCATCTGTTAAATCTGAATTTGAGTATGCTACTGAAACTGAAAAATATGTACTACCTATTCGTCTTAGGATTTCTGATGAATCAGCAATAAGCAATATTAATTGTTCGCGACATCTAGATGGTGCAAATCTTAACGCACTCCGTCGCCAGACGATGACTGTGCCTTTCTAAAAAATAAAAAATAGTAATTTAGTATCTTATTATATATTTTATATATTTTTATATTTTTATAAATAAAATTATAAGACGATATCCTAACAATCAACCTTGACAGTCATTACTGGACTTAAGAACCCTGTATCCTTATAGACAATTCTATAATGGAAATGGCGCTCTAATAATTGATTAAATACTTTTTTTACTTTATATCTATCCGGGCAAAAAATACGAACTTCTACTTTACCATTCTTAACTTTAGATACACCAACATTATTATAATTTTTATATGCTTCGTAAGGGTCTTCTATAATTTTGTCAGTTTTATTGGCTGCCCAATAAACAACCATGGTTCCATCTTCGTATTCATTCATATCTATAGAATATGATAAATTTGCACCTTTAGGTATTTTTTCATCTGCAATTAAAGTATTAGGTAAATGCGCTAATCCTAAGAATGGTAGAAATGTGTCTTTTTTCATCATGAGAATAACTGCTGATGCAATTATAAATATTGCAAATATGCGAATGAATATATTATAATTATTATTAAATAATATATAGAGAGCGCTAATTGTTGAATATAATAATATTAAAGTGATTGTTATCATATGTATATATATCTCATTAAAAAATATTTTGTTCATATTAAATTATTTTATCTAATATATAAAAAGAATATAAAATATTATTTTGAAATATAAATTTCATCTGCAATTCCTAGACGAATGCATTCATCAGCATTTAATTCCAAGTCTTTCACAAGCAATTCCTTCAAATATTTTTTAGTTATATTAGTTCTATCTAAATAAATCTTATTAATATGATCCTGAATTTTAAGGCAGTTTTTATAAGTATCATCAATATATGCTAATTTCCCCCAACAACCTGAACGCAATTCATGAATAAGAACATAAGAGTTATTGCAAATATACCTCTTATCACCATGAATACTAATGATAGTTCCTGCAGATGATACGTTACTATCAATAACAGTATTAACAGGAAAACTTAAACTTTTAAAGCAGTCAATAATAGAAAATGCAGAATAAATACACCCACCATTCGTAGTAATATGTAGATATATTTCAGGTTTTCCGCAACATGATGTTGTTAGTTGTTCAACCTTCAATTTAATTTCAAGCGTTCTTAAATATTTACAAAGAGTAAAAGCAGATGCAGGAGTTATATCTGATGAAAAATATAAATGATTATTAATAATATATATATTTTTATCTTGATTCTCATTTTCTTCTGCTTCTTCATCATCGCAAGTATACTTTCTTTTTTTTGAAGTATATGCATATTTATGTGTCATAATATAAATCTTTTATTTATTATTATTTAATAATATATATTAAAATCTTATATATAGTAAATCTAAACATATTTTATTTATATCTTATAAAGAGAAGTTATGAAAAATTATATATTAATTATATCAGTTCTAACAATTGTAATAGTATTTATAGTATTATATCTTAGTGATTATATTAAGAATATATATTTTAACAATAGTATACTAGATTTTAAAGATGCATATTCTATAATATCAAATTATCACAACTACTATGAAAATTACGAAAACAATAATACAACAAATCAAGAAAGAAGTTTAAACACAGAAACAGAAAAATATAGAAAGAGAGTGGATAATACATATGACACAATTAATGACCCTATAAGCGATGAATATTTACCATATACCACCAAAAATTATAAGGAAGACCCTTCATCTATATCAAATAATAATATTAACGAGTATACTATAATAAATATCTATAAGAATATCCTTGATAGACAACCTACAGATTATGAATTAAATAAAAACTTGCAAGATTTTTATGATAATGAAATGGATGAAAACATTTTAAAATTAAGAATATATAATTCATCTGAATATAAAATCATTACAAATATGCAAAGTAATGATATAAAACCTGAATTAATAACAAACATATCAAAAGGGCAATTAAAAGATAAAATTAAAGAATTTTACAACAACCAGTATAATACTGAATTGGTAAATACAAAACTACTAGATATTTTAATAAAATGCTATGTGCATTTACAATTTAATGATTATTTATTCAAAGCCATGTTAATGCATGATAACTACACATTATTCGAGAATAGATTAAGGGATGAATATATATTATCAGATGAAAAAATATTGGATATATTTAATAAAAGTTTCATATTACATGAACTGAGATTAATTGCAAACGAATTAAAAAGACAAGATATAATTAAAAGAAAAGCATTATTAACCCCTGTTTCATTACATAAAAATGAGCATAGTGAATTAAATAGTTCAAATATTAATATAGATACAGGGAAGCATATTTCGGATATTGTAAAGAATAGCGATAATGTTTTTAATATTAATATAATGTTAAATGATAAAAATAATGATATGAGTTCACCATATTTACGCGATGAATATGAAGAAGACCCGCAAAATATCCCTGATAATTACGAAGAAGACCAAATAGATTATCAAGATAATACTGCTAATATACAAAATATCTCAACTACATCTAATATTGGACTTACTAATAATACTAATAGTACTAATAATACTAATAGTTATAATAGTGCTAATAATACTAATAGTTATAATAGTTATAGTTCAAATATTGCATTTACTAATACTTCTAATATTGGACTAAATAATATACTACAAAATGCTATTAATAATGGGGTTAATAATCAATATAATAGTCAAACTTTTATGCAACAACTTCAACTATCGCAACTCCCTGCACAATCGCAACTATCACAGCAACAACAATTACAACAATTACAACAGCAACGATTGCAACAACAGCAGTTACACCCACAATTGCAACAACTCCAGCAACAACAGCAACTATTACAACCTCAACAACCTCAACAACCTCAACAACCTCAACGACAGCAACAACAATCTCAGCGACCACCACAACGACAACAGCAACAACGAAGACAACAATCACCAAATAGAATTTATAATCCTATTGATTATAAGCAGAATTATAGAGGTGATATGAGATATAGACCAAGCGTGTGCTCATATGGAACTAAGCAAATAGTCCAACCAATATTTGTAAATTCTTCAACATTATTTCAAGGGACTGATTTAAAAGAAGCAACAGAAAATACACAAGTTGGTAGTATAATGCCAAAGTTTAAATATTATGAGTATGAAGATATTAAATAACATTTAATTACAGTTGTTTTCATATATTAGTATGCAAATATATTACATACATTATTCATTTGTTTTAAGAACAATAATTTTAAATTATTAGGTATTCTCTTATTGTTACTAATAGTTTCTTTAATTTCATGACATTTATATATAATAATTGGTACCAGTTTAATAAACTCGGTATCAATTATATAGTTTTGTATATTTTCAATATAATTATATAATATATATATAATAACATATTTTAATAAACAAATCCGAGTATCATTATAATTATTATCATTATAATAATCAATATCAATCTTATAATTTATAAGAATATGTAGTGTTTTCAAAGGAAATATTCTTTTGTGTATTTTAACATTATATAAAATATCATACAGTTTATTATAATTCTTATAAACAATACAATATATGATATTAAATAAATCATATAGGTTTATATTTAAGTATTCCCATTCATAATTAAAAATACTTCCAAATAATTTGCAACATAAAGATAGTTTTTTATTTTTGCTTTTTACAATATTTCCATAATTAGAACTCTTAGACTTAACAAATATATTAAATAAATATATTCCTGCAATTTCCCTATTTATTTTATCATTTACGATGTTATATGATAAGATATTGGTTGTTGCATGTAATTCTTTTATATTGTAATAACACGGTTTATTATATAATGAATCAAATGGTTCAAATATATTTGAAATAGTATTATTAAAAATAATATAATAATAAGGGGTTGTTCTATCAAACGCTAAGTATTTTATTATATATTTATTATTTTTGAGAATAGTATATTTATGTAAATATAGGGATTTATTGTGTAATATAAAATTACCTAATATATTTATATGTAAATTGGAAGATATATATATTATAATATCTAAGCAAAAATCATTAATCTGCATTTAAAATTATATATTAGATTGCGAATATCATTTTTTATTTAATAATATCTTCATATATATTAGAATATTTATAAGTTATGGCAATCGGAGGAAAATTGCAAAATGAACTAGATACACTTTATAATGATATATATATGCAACTGGAAAAATACGACCAGTTTAAAAATGAATTAAAGCAAACCGCTGGAAATATAAAAGTTTATACTGGTCCTAAAAAAGGTATGTTTATAATTAACAAGCACGGAAAAAAGGTTTATATAGACCGCAAGACTTTAACAAATAATGTTCCTTATATTAAAAAGGGTAAAAAATAAACTATTTATTATTTTTTATTTAACTTCTATTATATTATTAAGAAGATATGAATTCTAAATCAGAATATAAAATAGATAAGATTATTAAGGAGATTGAAGAAAAAAAATTAAAAAATGTGTATAATGAATACAACGATGTTATCACTTTAATATCAAAGTTTATTATAAAAAAGAAACTTATATTATATGGAGGGTTTGTTATAAATCTCATATTGCCAAATAAACTAAGATTTTATAAAGATTATACTATTAATGATTTTGATTGCTTATCTAAAAATCCTTTAAAAGATTCTATAGAACTTGCAAATATAATTAAGACAAAGGGATATACCTATATTAAAATAAAAAAAGCAAAACACAAAGGAACATATAGGGTATATGTATATGGTAAGCAAATATTTGATATTAGTATTGTAAAATCAAATATATATGACAATCTATTAAAACATAGTAATAAGGAGAAAAAAAAATTAATATATTTTAAAGATAAATATAACATAATCCCATTATCTATAATTAAGAAAAATTTATATTACGAGTTATCACGTCCTGAACAATCTGGATATAGATGGGAAAAAATATATGAAAGACTTAATATATTGAATTCCACATATCCTACAGAATTGCTAAATATTAAATATACCTGCATTAAAATACCAAATATATATGAAAAATTAACAAGTAATATTTTACAATATGTTAAAAAATCTAAAAATCCAATTATAGATAGTTTTGCTCTAAAATTATATAAAAAATCTAATCTTAACTGCTGTGGTAGGATTAATGATTATTCAAAGTATATTACTATATTATCAACAGATTATGATAAAACTAAAAATGACATAATAAAAATCATTAAAAAAAGCAAAATAAATAATTATGATATTGATATTAATAATCGCATCGATACCGATGATATTTTATATACATATTACGATATTAATATAATAAATAAAGATGATAATACAATATTTAATTTAATAAATATTATAAATGTTAAAAATGAATGTTTTTCTATTAACAATACTAATAGCAACGTAAATAATTATACTATAGGAAGTTTAGATACAATATTATATTATTTATATACTACCTACATATATAATACAATATATATAAATGACCATACGATGGCGAATGAAAAACTCTACTATATCAATCAATTTGAAAAATATATTACCGAAACTATAAATAATAATATTGTAAAAAGATTAAGAAGTAATTGCTATGGTAAAATCAACTATGAAGATGAAATTAAAGAGATATGGAAAAAGAAACTAACTTTGAAGTATATAACATAATTTAATTATTTTTTTTATCTAAAATATTATACTTTATTTCTTTATCCTCATCGGTATTCTCTACAACATTAACGGTATTCTCTACAACATTAACGGTATTCTCTACAACCTCATCGGTATTCTCTACAACTTTATCGGTATTCTCTACGACCTCATCAGTATTCTCTACAACTTTATCGGTATTCTCTACAACTTTATCGGTATTCTCTACAACTTTATCAGTATTCTCTACGACCTCCTCGGTATTCTCTACAACCTCCTCGGTATTCTCTATAGCATTTGCATTATCGACATCATTCTCATTATCTGTATTATCTGAAAACTCTGCATTTTCTGTATATACATCGTTTTCTTTATAATCAATAATTATAAATCCGTCATCATCTAAAATAAGATTATCTTTATCATTTAGTGAATATAATAATTGCACTAATCTATTTTGTTTAATTGTTCTTAAGCATAAATTATTATTATTTAGTATATTTTTAAAAGACGTAATGGATAATGAAAGAATAACATCATCATAATAGGGGACTACCGAATTAAAACATAAATAGAAGTTCGCGAGCGTATTATAATAAATTGCTCTAAAATTATTATAGATGTTCAATCTCATTATTAGTTAATTTAATATATTATATTAAGTTATTTTTATATATTATACTCTATTTTTAATAACATAAACGCATATTGATAAATTAAAATTAACCAAATTAGCAGAGGTAAAAAAGTTAAAGTTTTTATCTTTTATTTGAATATTAAATCTTTTAAGATTTTGTTCTGGTGGATTTAATATATATATTGTAGGGTCTGTCCAATCAAATGAGTTTTGATTATATGATATCTCAGAATATGGCACAATAGAATCATTAGAATATGGAATTAAATCAAAATAATTTAAAGGATTAAAAACAATATTAGAACTGTTAGTGCCTGTGAGAGTTACTTCTCCTGTTAATATATTTTTTGTTGTATTAGGGGTTATTTCTGTAAATATTTTATATGATACAGACCTATCATAATCATTAATTGCTATATATATAGGGTCAAATTTATTGTATGATAATGTGGTCATTAAAGCGCCTGTTTTGACAGATGCTTTAAGCATTTTAATATAAACAACATTTTTAAGTGGTTCCGCTAAATTTATATAATACGATGATTCTGTTGTTTGAGGTGAATTTTGTAAACAATTTGAACTATTTAAATTAATAACAATCTTATCATATTTAAATGTATTATTTAAATCTGCATTCATGCTATATATCTTATAATTAATAAATATATTAATTATTTTATAATCATCACACAAACAATAAAAAATATATAAAGATTTTATGATATATATAACTATAGAAATATATATATCATAAATGGTTAACACAGATGAAATTGCTGCAGGATTTGATATTGGAACAACAACCAGTTGCGCTGCCGTATGGTTGAATGATAGAGTTGAAATTATTCCCGATGGACAAACAGGTTCGCGAATCATCCCTTCATATGTTTCTTTTTCAGATGAAGAGAAACTCGTAGGAGATGCAGCAAAAAATCAATCAACTATGAATCCTAAAAATACTGTATATGATGCAAAACGTCTGATTGGTAGAAAATTTAATGACGCAGTTGTTCAGGATGATATTAAACTATGGTCTTTTAATGTTACAGGCGATTCTAATAATAAACCTTTAATCAACGTAAAATATAAGAATGAAGATAAACAATTTCACCCTGAAGAAATTTCAGCGATGGTTATTCAACGTCTTAAAGAAACTACTGAATCATTTCTAGGACATCCTCTTAAAAAAGTTGTAATTACTGTTCCTGCATATTTTAATGATTCACAAAGGCAAGCAACGAAGGATGCAGGTGCAATCGCTGGTCTCGAAGTTCTACGAATCATTAATGAACCTACAGCAGCTGCTATTGCGTATGGTCTTGATAAAACCGATGATAAACAGGAAAGAAACATTCTTGTGTTTGATTGTGGTGGTGGTACTCATGATGTGTCTATTCTAACTCTTGATGGTGGTATTTTTGAAGTTAAAGCCACAGGAGGCGATACTCATCTTGGCGGGTCTGATATTGATAATCTTATTGTTGAATGGTTGTGTGAAGATATTAAGAAGAGAATGAAGAAAGATGTTCGCGAAAATGCACGTGCTCTCAAGCGTCTTAATATTGCTGCAGAAAAGGCGAAGAAAACACTTTCTGCTTCAACAACTACTGCAATTGAAGTTGAATCTCTGCTCGATGGTGTCGATTATAATGTTTCTCTAACCCGTGCAAAATTTGAACAATTGGCAGACAAAGTATTTACAAGAACTCTTGAACCTCTTGATAGACTTCTTAAGGATGCTAAAATGTCTAAAGGCGATATTCACGAAATTGTTCTTGTAGGAGGAACAACGCGTATCCCTCGTGTTCAAGAATTGCTATCTAATTATTTTAATGGCAAACAACTTAATAAGTCACTAAATCCAGATGAAGCAATCGCTTATGGCGCAGCGGTTCAGGCATCTATTCTTACAGGACAAGGCAATTCTAAAACAAGTGAATTGCTACTTCTTGATGTTGCCCCTCTTTCACTAGGTATTGAAACAGCAGGTGGTGTAATGACTAAAATTATTGAGCGTAATACTACTATTCCTACAAAGAAATCTCAAACTTTCTCAACATATGCTGATAATCAACCGGGTGTTGATATTAAAATTTATGAAGGTGAGCGAGGATTTACAAAGGATAATAATCTTCTTGGAAGTTTCCATCTTGACGGTATTCCTCCTATGCCTCGAGGACAACCACAGATTGAAGTTTCATTCGATGTCGACGCAAATGGTATTATGAATATTACCGCAGAAGAGAAGACAACAAAGAAAACTAATAATATTACTATTACTAATGATAAGGGTCGCCTTTCTAAAGAACAGATTGAGGAAATGATTAAAAAAGCCGAAGAATACAAGGAAGAAGATAATAAATTAAAGGAAAGGATTGAGGCAAAAGGTGGTCTAGAAAATTATTTATATAATCTTAAAAATACTTTTACTACAAAGGATGATTCTCCCGCAATTCTGAGTGAACTTAAAACGGAAATTGACCCTATTATTGAAGAAGGTCTTAAATGGTTGGAAAATAATGACAAGGAGGAAACCTCTGTTTATAAAGATAAGCAAAAAGAACTAGAGGAAAAAGTAAATCCGCTAATGCAAAAACTATATAGTCAAAATATGCCACCAGGTGCAGAAGTCAAAATGGGACCATCTGAAGAAATTAAAGTTAATAAGGTTGACCCTTCTAAAGATTCTAAAGAAGATGAACTTGATTAAATTATTATTTTAATCGTAATATTGCTATCGGGATAGACATTAAAAACATTAATATTGTAAGACATATTACTGATGCCATTATAATATTATATATGTAATATACTTCACGTTTAATATCTTCGCTACAATTACAATTTATTTCTTTTAGTTTATTTATAAATATTATAGAAATAATAATATTTAAAAATCCAAAGATATTAAAACCTCCTATAATGAAAAAATATAAACTAAGTAGGTTACTTTTAATATCAGAGTATTCCATATTGTTAGTATATAAATATACATTTATAAATAATGTTAATACCATAATTGGTATAATAATAAGTAAATAATATTTAATATATATTCTCATCCAATTATTGCTACATTTACAATCGATGTTTTCTAATTTATATATCCATAAAATTGCAGAAATATTTATTGTTATAGCAATTAAACCTAAAATAATAAATATTAATCCATAAGATTTCATTTGCGATGACCTAGGGCCTCCAGGACTACCGGGTGTAGGAGATAAATTTGTTAATGTTTTTGATAGTGATTTAGATTTTGATTTTGATTTAGATACTTTTGTATTTTTTGTAGGCATTTCTATATATATTCTAGATATTAAATAATAATTTCATAAGAATTATGTCAATTATGTTATATAAATATATATAAATATATAAATATATAAATGCAAGGAATAGAGAATCGAGGTTCTACATGTGCGATTAATAGTTTAATCCAAATTATAACTAGGAATGATATACTTCGCAATATTATTTTAAATAATGATTTTGAAGAGAATACTATATCATCACAATTAAAAGAAATTATTGACCTAATGTATATAAAAAATAATTCAATTATCCCAGGTAAATTTTTAAATACCTTTTTTAATATATTTAAAGATATATTTCATTTTGGCGAACAAATTGATATAGGCGAGTTATGGACATTTTTATCTGATAAAATATCTGAAGAGATAGTTGCAACCCCTTATAAAAATGATGGTAAATTATTAGAGGATTGTTTAACCCAAGGTATTGTATATAATAATGATATTGATTTTAATAATGCTTTTTTAAATTGTAAATTATTAAGAAAAAAATACGATTATTATTATAGCAAGTTTAATAAAAAAACATCTATATGGCAAAAAAACACACAAGGATTTTATTTAAATACAACTAGATGTCTTAATTGCAATTTAACATTCTATAATTTTGAACCTTTTACATCTCTTAACATAGATATACCATCAGATATATTGTCTCCTAAAATATCAGATATTATTTCTAAATCACTAAAAGAAGAATTTATTCATGGCGATTGGATTTGTTCTAAATGCAATAAAAATACATCCTATAAAAAATGTACTAAATTATGGAAATTACCTGATGTATTAGTAATAATAATTAAGCGTTTTATAAATATACATTTAAAAAATAATAACCCAATATCAATTAATGATTATTTAAATTTCAATAAAGGAAGTATATTACTAAAGAAAAAAGACGTTATTTATACATTTTCATCTACAGGATTACATTTTGGTTCATTAAATGGCGGTCATTATGCGGCTATTTGTAATACTAATGATACGAACATATTATACGATGATATGAATGTTTCAAATGCTGATACTAATAAGATAAACTTTAAAGATAATAATGTTAATGCATATATGGTAGTTTATACTAAGAAAAAAAAGCAATAATATAAACTTGTAAATAACTATAAATCCTTATTTAATTTTGTTGGTAACCCATGACCAAATAAAATCATATAAATTAACACAACAGATGCTACTAAAATACTTCTATATTCTGCCATTTTTAGATTTTGATTAAATACAAAAACCATCAACATATATAATACTACGCCAATAACTAGTGAATGCAATACCATCATTAATCCTCTTTCCATTTTAACGCAATATTATTATCTATTATCTAGTTAGAAAATAATATAATAAGACAAAGATTATAATTATAATGACCATCAATATATTTTTACCGGTTATTCCTTTGTATATGGTATATTTACTCTGAACTTCAGGATATAATTCACCTGCAAGATATATAGCATTTGATACAGCACTTTCTATTGTCGTATAACTTATATAACTTTTTCCATTATGTGTTCCTAGATTATATAAATTATTGATACTGCTTTCAAAAGGTATATATTTTTCATCATATACATTAAAATAGGCATTATCTTTACATTCCCATTTATTTTTATGCACATTATAATAATTATTAGGATTTACAATTGCAACATAATCATCCGACAAATCATTAAAAAGACTCTCTTTAATCTGTCTATGAACTTCCTTAATTAACTCATCATTAGTGCACTCATTTGCTTTTTTATAAGTATAATTACTATTCCTATTGCAAATACTAATAGCGGAACTTAGAACTGTAGAATATCCATCTTCAATATTATCCATAAAATCTGACAGATTTATCAAACCAATCCCCCAATCAGTATCAAGAGATAAACCGTTGATATAAGGTAATTTAAGTTTTTCTTTAAAATGATAAGTAATAGATATATAATCTATATATTTAGTTTTATCAACCCATCTCTCAAAATCATAATAATTACCAAATGTATTTCGTAACCCTTCTTCATACTTAATGATATTTAAGAGTGCGACCGGAGGAACCGCAAATACTATTTTACCACATTTTATTTTTTCACCATTATTCAAAGTAATTATTTCAATATTATTATTTTGAATATCATAATCTGTTATGTGAGACTCTAGCATAAAATCAACACCACGATTACTTAAAAACTTATTCCAAGTACTAAATAATACTATATCAAGAGGTGTATTAGGTTGATATATTTTTAATAATAACATACTATCAATCAATTTCAAAATTTTGTTTAGACTGTATGAATATACGTTACCTCCATCTGTAAAACGGCATAATCGGTCGAACATATCGATAACCTTATGAGAAAACCCACGCCCTCTTAAATATTCATATAAACTAACATCTTTCCCATAGTCGTCATTTATAAAAAACATTAAGTATGCCAGCGTTAACATGATTATTTCATAAATATTATAATATGGTAATATTTTACTATATGCTATATCAAAAAACGAATATTTATAATTAACAAAAACATCCTCTTTTTCTAATCCTAATTCATTTAGAAGATTAAAAAAGTTGTAATAAGTTGATAAATAAATACGCGGGCCATGCTCTGTAAACATCCCATCGCTATTTCGTTTAACACGGTGGCATCCTCCAATCTCTTTCTCTTTGTCAATTATTAATACCCTTCTATATATTGAACTTGTTGTATGTGCTAGCGACAATCCCGCAGGACCCGCTCCAACAATAATTAAATCATAATATCTCATATTTTATAATTAAATAATTATATCTTATATAAACAAATAATATTATAATAATATAATAAAATGGATAATATTAATAATGAATTAGTAGATATTGTATTTATTGATAATACTATGGTTATAACATATGACAACGCACAAACCGAAACCCTCGTTGTAGGCACCGAAACTTATAATAAAATGTATAAGGAATGGCTTGTTGAGCAACCACCATTCATTTCAGATACAAATAAACAGTTAATGAATAATATTATTTTAGCAACTATTCACAATAATCAAAACTGTATTAATCAATTAAATGAATTCTTTGTTGATCATAACAAAGATAATGTTATTAGGTTTATAAAATATATGCGCGGTCGCGATCTTACGCAAGAAAAACTTAAATGGAATAAACCATTAGGAGACCTATATAATAAACAATAAAATTGGTTATCTATACCAATCCAACCTCTACAACTCCCTTTGTAATAACATAACATTCTAGAAAACGATGATTTGCAAACCATTCATAAATCCCCATTATATCATCAAAATCATCATCTAGATTTAATTCTAATCTATCTATTAGTTTTAATGAATAATATAATAATTCATATCCTAGAATTATTGCTTTTTCTAAATCAACCTTGCATTTTAATTTATTTTTATTTACATACACCCTAAATGTATTATTTACAAATTTTACATTATATATCCCACTACATCTTTTTTGTAATCTCCAATTAATTCTTTTATCGTTGTCGTCATTGTATATTATTGCAGTAAAATCTTCAATAATATTTTTAATATATTCAAACTTACTTACAGTATGTGTAAATGAATATTCTATATATTTTATTTTTGATAAGGTTTTATCGTTGGTAATATAATACTTTCTATTATCAATACTATAATTTAATTTTAATTTTGATTTAATAAGTATATCATAAAAATCATACAGAGATTTAATATTATTATTTTCAATATCTTTCAAAGTATTATTAAAAACATATTTATATATGTATATTTGAATGTCATCAGGTAAATCTAATAAATAATTAGATAGAATCATACTTATATTTTTAATTCTATGTATATCATTTTTTATTCATATATATATTTGATAAACGCAAAAATAAAAAATATATATCAAACAAATATTAATTTATTATTTTATTAATTTACAATATTCTTTATTACCTTCTTATGAACTTTCCTTCTTTGCCTTCTTATCTACTTTTTCTTTCTTTGGTGCTTTCTCCTTCTTTTCCTTATTTACCTTCTTTACCTTCTTCTCCTCTTTGATGTCTTTGTCACTTTCGCTATCATCGTCACTATCCTTCTTATCATCATCGCTATCCTTCTTAACATCGTCACTATCCTTCTTCTCATCATCGCTATCCTTCTTATCGTCATCATCGTTAATAACGCCATTCTTAATATCCTCCTTATGCTTACCCCACATCTCTGCAATCAAAGTGAATATTTCTTCACCTGACATATCTGGATTCTCTTCCTTAACCTTCTTGCGATTATCTT
>Ga0209500_10000066_pt1 | contig 97671 bp, 92 predicted proteins | sample S_140212_EF_Meta_FD_187323 | JGI IMG/M metagenome (GOLD analysis project Ga0209500, IMG submission 187323) | Freshwater microbial communities from Lake Simoncouche, Canada to study carbon cycling - S_140212_EF_MetaG (SPAdes) (version 2) | ecosystem: Environmental > Aquatic > Freshwater > Lake ...
CCACTGCGCCCACGCCCGCCGGGGTGCCGGTGTAGACCAGGTCGCCGGGCTGCAGTTCCCAGGCAATGGACAGTTGCTCGATGGTCTCTGCCACGTTCCAGATGAGTTGGGCAATCGTGCTGCTTTGGCGCACCGCGCCGTTGACGCCCAGCGAGATCGTGGCTTGGCCAATGTTGGGCACTTGCGCGGCCGGGGTGATGGTACCTATGGGTGCCGAATGATCAAAGCCTTTGCCAATGCACCAAGGGCGACCGGCCTTTTTCATGTCGTTTTGCAGGTCGCGCCGCGTCATGTCCAGGCCTACGGCATAACCGAAGATGTGGCGGTGCGCGTCAGCAGCGGCAATGTTGCGGCCGCCTACGCCAATGGCCACCACCAGTTCAATCTCGTGGTGCAGATTGGACGTTAGCGTGGGGTAAGGCATGTTTGCCGTGGTGCCTGGGGCGGCATAGACCAAGGTGTCGGCCGGCTTCGTGAAGAAAAACGGCGCTTCGCGTCCGGGGCCGCCCATTTCCTTGGCGTGTTCCTCGTAATTGCGGCCCACGCAGTAAATACGGTGCACCGGGAACAGCGCCGGAGAGTCAAGCACCGGCACACCGACGACGGCAGGTGGCGTGAAGCTGTAAATCATGGTGGGGCTCCGAAATCAGGCGGACTGGGGGACCAGATCAAAATGCTCGACCACGGGCGGTGCGGCAAAAAACGGCCCCACCACGGCGCGCCAGGCGGGAAACGCGGGCGATTCGCGAAAGCCCACAGTATGGTCCTCCAGCGTCTCCCAAAACACTTGCAACACATAGCGCTCGGGGCTCTCGATGCTGCGGTTGACTTTGTAGCCCTTGAAACCCTTGGCGTGGGCGATCACCGTGCTGGCGCCGTGGGCGATGGCCGCTTCAAAAGCGGCGTTTTGGCCGGGATGGATGCGGATGTCGGCAATTTCGAGAATCATGGGGGCTCCAAGTGGGGGTTCAGGGCGGTTTGGCGATCAAAGCAACCAGCCAAGCCACCATGTTACCGGGCTGCGCCAATACGTGCCGCAAGCGGGCCCCGGCGGCAGCGCGCGTATGCTTGCGGCTTATGCCAGTTTCTCCCTCGGACAACATCTCAGACGGCGGCACAGCGCCCGCGTGGCCTGCCGATTGGCTGCGTCCCCAATGGCCTGCGCCTGCCAATGTGCATGCGTTTTGCACGGGCCGCGCTGGCGGTGTTTCTGCCGCCCCCTACGACGCCCTGAACCTGGGCGAGCACGTGGGGGACTTGCCCGGGGCGGTAGCCGCCAACCGCGCGCAGCTGCAGCAGGCGCTGGGCGTGCGAGCGGTATTTTTGAACCAGGTACACGGCAACGAGGTGATGGCGCTGCAAGCTGGCTGCGCCGATGGCGCCCAGGCCGACGGCAGCTGGACGGTGGAACCACGCCTGGCTTGCACCATCATGGTGGCTGATTGCCTGCCCGTGCTGCTGTGCAGCCTGGACGGCGAGAGCGTAGCGGCCTTGCACGCGGGCTGGCGTGGTTTGGCCGGTGGCGCGGGGCGCTCGGGTGTGCTCGAAACTTTCTTACAAAGCCAAAGCGCGCTGAGTCGGACGCCGGACCAATGGATGGCATGGCTCGGTCCGTGTATTGGGCCGCAGGCCTTTGAAGTGGGAGATGAGGTGTGCTGCGCGTTTGTGGACCCATCCAGCGCCCCAAGCCAGGCGTTTAGGCGGCACGGGCCTGGCAAATGGCTGGCAGACCTCGCGCTGCTGGCGCGCCAGCGTCTGCAAGCTGCCGGTGTGGCGCAGGTTTATGGCAATGATGGCAGCGCACCGTGGTGCACCGTAGGCAATCCGCTACGGTTCTTTTCGCACCGGCGCGACCGGGTCAGCGGCCGTCAGGCCGCTGGAATCTGGCTCGACTAAAGAGGCTGGTTCCGCAGCCAGGGCGGCAGCGGCTTGCGCGCTGGCTTGATCTTCTCGGGCTTGAGCCGCGTCACGCGCGCGCCGCCGTGACGGGGTCGCCATGAAATACAGCACCAGCCCCACAGGCAGCAATCCGTAAAGCACAAAAGTGAACAGCGCGCCCAGCAGCGTGCCGTCGGTGTTGGTGGCTTCGGCCACGGCCATCATCAGGGTCACATAAATCCAGGCGATAGGTATCAGGTACATCGGGGTTACGTTTCGGGTTTGTTTTGCTGCAAAGCAGCGCGAATGTCAGGAAAAAGAAGGACACGGGCGGGATAATTGTGCAACTTTGCCTGAGCAGCGCGCGCAATCAGGCCTTTATTTAGGAGACAGCGTGAAAGACCAGCAAAACCTGTGGGCCCATTCGGCCGAACATTTCCAAACTGCGCTGAGCGACAGTTGGGCCAAGGCGCTGGCCAGTTTTCAGAATCTCACCCCCAGTGCGGGCGCCGCATCGGCCATGCCGACACCACCCAAGATGCACTTTTCGCCAGAAAAGCTGCAAGAACTGCAGCAGCAATACCTCAAAGACGCGGCCGAACTCATGACGCAAGGCGCCATGGTGAACGCCCCGGCCTCGGGCGATAAACGTTTTTCGGGCGCTGCGTGGGAGACCAACCCGGTGGCAGCGTTTACCGCCGCCATGTACTTGCTCAACAGCCGCACCCTGCTGGCCATGACCGATGCGGTGGAATCGGACGCCAAGACCCGCAATCGCCTGCGCTTTGCGGTAGAGCAAGGCCTGGCCGCTGCTGCACCGAGCAATTTTTTGGCCTTTAACGCCGAAGCGCAGAAAAAAGCCATAGAGACCAAGGGCGAAAGTATCGCCAAGGGCATGCAAAACCTGATGCACGACATGCGCCAGGGCCATGTGTCCATGACCGATGAGAGCCTGTTTACCGTGGGCCAAAACGTGGCCACGACCGAAGGCGCAGTGGTATTCGAGAACGAATTTTTCCAGCTGCTGGAATACAAGCCCCTCACCGCCAAGGTGTTTGAGAGGCCCTTTTTGCTGGTGCCGCCTTGCATCAACAAGTTCTACATTCTGGATTTGCAGCCCGAAAATTCCTTCATCCGCTACGCCGTGTCCCAGGGTCACCGCACCTTTGTGATCAGCTGGCGCAACCCCGACGAGTCCATGGCCACCAAAACCTGGGACGACTACATCGAGCACGCAGTCATCAAGGCCATTGCCGTGACCAGCGAGATTGCGGGTAAATCGGGCACGGACGATGCCGTCAACGCTCTGGGTTTTTGCGTGGGCGGCACCATGCTGACCACGGCGCTGGCGGTGCTGGCTGCACGTGGCGAGAAGCCGGTGGCCAGCGCCACCCTGCTGACCACGTTGCTGGACTTTAGCGACACCGGCATTTTGGACCTGTTTATCGACGAGGCATTTGTCAAATACCGCGAACAGGAAATGGGCCAGGGCGGCCTGATGAAGGGCCAAGACCTGGCCTCGACCTTTAGCTTTTTGCGCCCCAACGATCTGGTCTGGAACTACGTCGTGGGCAATTACCTCAAAGGCGAAACCCCGCCCCCGTTTGACCTTCTGTACTGGAACTCAGACGCCACCAATCTGCCCGGCCCGTATTACGCCTGGTATTTGCGCAACACCTACCTGGAAAACCGGCTAGTCCAACCCGGCGCGGCATCTGCCTGTGGCGAGAAGATCGACCTCGGCCTCTTGGATATGCCCTTCTACATTTACGGCTCGCGCGAAGACCACATCGTGCCTATCAACGCCGCCTATGCATCCACCCAGGCGCTGCCGGGCAAAAAACGCTTTGTCATGGGCGCCTCCGGCCATATTGCCGGCGTGATCAACCCACCGGCCAAAAACAAGCGCAGCCACTGGACGCGCGCCGACGGAAAATTGCCCAAGACCCACGCCGCCTGGCTGCAAGGTGCCACCGAGCACCCTGGCAGCTGGTGGACCGACTGGTCACAGTGGCTTAAAGCTCAGGCGGGCAAGCCAATCGCGGCGCCCAAGGCCTATGGCCGCGGTAAGTACAAAGAAAAGATGGCCGCACCGGGTAACTACGTACTTGCCAAGGCCTGATGGATCGCCCCGTTCAGGCATGATCAGTTTTCGAATTAGTTCACCAACCCCCAGCATTCGGAGCAAATAAATGGAAGATATCGTCATCGTTGCAGCCACCCGCACCGCCGTCGGCAAATTTGGCGGCAGCCTGGCCAAAGTGGCGGCCCCCGACCTGGGCGCTGCGGTCATTAAGAATCTGCTTGAACGCACCGGTCTGGGTGCAGACCAGATCGGCGAAGTCATCATGGGCCAGGTGCTGGCTGCAGGCTCGGGCCAAAACCCGGCGCGCCAGTCGCTCATCAAGAGTGGCGTGGCCAAGGAAACCCCGGCGCTGACCATCAACGCGGTGTGCGGTTCGGGTCTCAAGGCTGTCATGCTGGCGGCCCAGGCTGTGGCGTATGGCGACAGCGAAATCGTGATTGCCGGCGGCCAGGAAAACATGAGCGCCTCGCCCCACGTGCTAATGGGCAGCCGCGACGGCCAGCGCATGGGCAACTGGAACATGGTCGATTCGATGATCGTGGACGGCCTGTGGGACGTCTACAACCAGTACCACATGGGAATCACCGCCGAGAACGTGGCCAAGGCCCACGGTATCAGCCGCGACATGCAAGACGCGCTGGCTCTGGCCAGCCAGCAAAAAGCCGCTGCCGCGCAAGACGCGGGCAGGTTTGTGGGCGAGATCGTGCCTTTCTCCATTGCCCAGAAAAAGGGCGACCCCATCGTTTTCTCAGCTGACGAGTTCATCAACCGAAAATCGAATGCCGAAGCGCTGACCGGTTTGCGCCCCGCCTTTGACAAGGCCGGCAGCGTGACCGCCGGCAACGCCTCAGGCATCAACGACGGCGCTGCCGCCGTGATGGTGATGACGGCCAAAAAAGCCGCCGCCCTGGGCCTGACGCCGCTGGGTCGCATTGCCAGCTTTGCCACCAGTGGCCTGGACCCCGCCATGATGGGCATGGGCCCGGTGCCCGCCTCGCAAAAAGCGCTGGTACGCGCCGGCTGGAAGGCACAAGACCTCGATTTGCTCGAAATCAACGAAGCCTTCGCCGCCCAGGCCTGTGCGGTCAATCAACAAATGGGCTGGGACACCAGCAAGGTCAACGTCAACGGTGGCGCCATTGCGATTGGTCACCCCATTGGCGCGTCTGGCTGCCGTATTTTGGTCACCCTGCTGCACGAAATGCAGCGGCGCGATGCCAAGCGCGGCATTGCCAGCCTGTGCATCGGCGGCGGCATGGGCGTTGCCCTGACCATCGAGCGTTAATTCAATTTAATTCAGTAGCCAATCAATAACCAAGAAGGAGATAAGCATGAGTCAGAAAGTAGCCTACGTCACCGGCGGCATGGGTGGTATCGGTACCGCCATTTGTCAGCGCCTGCACAAGGAAGGCTTCAAAGTCATCGCCGGTTGCGGCCCCACACGCGACCACGTCAAGTGGATCGGCGAACAGGCGGCGCTGGGTTATACCTTCTACGCCTCAGCTGGCAATGTGGGCGACTGGGATTCCACCGTTGAAGCCTTCACCAAGACCAAGGCCGAGCATGGCGTGATCGACGTGCTGGTGAACAACGCCGGCATCACCCGCGACCGCATGTTCTTGAAAATGAGCCGCGAAGACTGGGACATGGTGATTGAGACCAACCTGAACTCCATGTTCAATGTGACCAAGCAAGTGGTCGCCGACATGGTGGAAAAGGGTTGGGGCCGCATCATCAACATCTCGTCGGTCAACGGCGAAAAAGGCCAAGCGGGCCAGACCAACTACTCGGCCGCCAAAGCCGGTATGCACGGTTTCTCCATGGCCCTGGCGCAAGAGCTTGCCACCAAAGGTGTGACGGTCAACACGGTCAGCCCCGGCTACATCGGCACCGACATGGTCAAGGCCATTCGTGAAGACGTGCTGGCCAAGATCGTGGCCACCGTGCCGGTCAAGCGCCTGGGCGAGCCCAGCGAGATCGCCTCCATCATCGCCTGGCTTGCGTCGGAAGAAGGTGGTTATGCCACTGGCGCCGACTTCTCGGTCAACGGTGGTTTGCACATGGGTTAAGTGAGTTTTGGCCCTCGGGCCAAATCTGAGAAGCCGACGCTTTGGCGTCGGCTTTTTTCATTGTGACTTGCCGACTTTGAATGGCAGCAATTCCTGGACGACCGGCAAGGGCTTGAATTCCGGATCCTTGTGCAACAACACCGCGCCGTGTTCGCTGGCACAAGCGGCAATCCAAGCGTCGGCAATGGACAGCGGATAGAGCGCCTTGTACTCGGCGGCTTTGACCAACAAAGTGTCGGTGTTGGACAGCCATTCAATCGGCAAGGCCTGGCACTGCTGGTAAGCCAGTTGTCCTGCCACCTTGTCTTCGTCGCGCCAGACACGGTAGTACACCTCCATCAGGGTGATAAAGCAGCCGAAGCATTTGGCCTTGCCTTGTGCAGCCAGGTTCAGCACTTCGGCTACCCGATCAGCGCCTGCCTCGTCGTCCCGCAAGGTCAGTAAGGCCGAGGTATCTAGCAAAAATCGCTTCATTCTCGGCCCTGGTCCTGCTTGCGGGCAGCCAGCAGACGGGCGCTTGAGCCGCCTTTGCCTTGGCCCCTAAAGGCCGCCACCGGGTTTGCACGCACCGGAACCACCCGAATACCGCCAGCGTCCAAAATCCATTCCAGACGGTCGGCGGGCCCCAGGTGAAACTGGTTGCGTATGGCCGCAGGCACAACGGTTTGCCCTCGGGCGGTGATAGTGCTTTGCATAAAACCTCGTACGATTGAATTACCAATTAATATAAATTGTAATTCAATTCGCAGTGCAAGACTGACATCAGCAATCTGGCTAAACCCACTGCCCTTGGGCGCATGGGAAAACTGGCATTGCTTGCGGCGCTTCAGCCCGTCAGCCCCTTGTACAACATATAAGCCGCCAGGCAATACAGCAGTATGGCAAATATGCGTTTGAGTTGCGCCACCGGGACGCGGTGGGCAACTTTGGCGCCCCAAGGCGCGGTCAAGACGCTGCATGCGCCAATCACGCCCAGCGCGGGCAGCCAAACGTAGCCCAGGGCACCGTCGGGCAAGGCGCTTATCGCCGAGCCGCTGATGATGTAGCCCGCGGTATTGGCCAGGGCAATAGGAAAGCCCAGCGCGGCGCTGGTGCCTACGGCGCTGCGCATGGGCACATTGCGCGAGACCATAAAGGGAACGCTGACAAAGGCGCCACCTGCGCCCACTAGACCCGATAGAAACCCGATCAGGCCGCCGGCGCCCATTTGGCCCATAGATCCCGGCATTTCGCGGTTGGGCTGGGGGAGTTTGTTTCGCAACATTTGGGTGGCTGACACACTAACGAACAAACCGAAGAACACAGCGAGCCAAGTGCCTTTTAGGACGCTGAACATACCGACACTGGCGAGCGCTCCGCCGATCAAAATCCCGGGCGCTAGGCGTTTTACGATATCCCAGCGGACAGACCCACGCTGGTGGTGAACCCGCACGCTAGACAAACTGGTAACAACAATGGTGGCCATAGAAGTGGCAATCGCCATCTTGACGGCCAGGTCTGCGCTCAGGCCACGGTTCGTCAAGATCAGGGTCAAAAACGGCCCCATCAGCATCCCGCCGCCAATGCCCAACAGGCCTGCCAAAAATCCGGTAAATAAGCCGAGCAGCGCCAGTTCGGCAATGAGGGTGGGCTCTAGCATGGGGTGGGTGGAATGTTGAAGAAGTGGATGTTTGTGGCGTCGAATAAAGCTGTGCCTTTGGGCGCTTGTTATCCGCAGTAACGGGCTTGGCTGGAGTTCGCGCAAGACCAAGAACCGCACTTCAGGGGTGCGATTTGAAGTCCAGTCTACTTGCTCTTGGGCTCCAAGCTTGCCATGCGCCTGGCATATTGAGAATTCAGGTGTCTGAATCACCCGGGCCTTTGGGCAGGGCACCCAGGTGTGAATGCCCCGGCTCGCGAGGCCCTGAAAGACGCAGTTGCGCCCCCGCAGGCAATGCATACTTGGCCCTGTGTTTAACGATCTTCAAGGGTGACATGAATGAAGTGGATGCGATTTGACTACCAGGGTGCAACGGGTTTTGGTGTTTTGGACGGGAAGCAGGTTCGCCGCTTCCAAGGTGACATGTTCGGGACGGCAGTGGCCACGCAGGACACGCTGAACCTTTCAGCCGTCCGCTGGCTGCCGCCCTGCCAGCCGGGCAAAGTAATCGGCTTGTGGAACAACTTTCGGGCGGCGGCCGAAAAGAACGGCTGGGCACAACCCGCAGAACCCCTTTACTTTTTGAAATCGCCGGGCAGCCTGGCGGCACATTTGGCGCCCATTGCCGTGCCCGCAAGTTATGGGGGCAGGGTCGCGTACGAGGGTGAACTCGTGGTGGTGATCGGCAAGACGGCACGGGCGGTGGGCGTGCAGGACGCGGCGGCGCATATCTTTGGCTACAGCTGCGGAAACGATCTCACTGCGCTTGAGCTAGTCCACAGCGACGCCTCCTTTGCCCAGTGGACGCGCGCCAAGAGCTTTGACGGATTTGCCGCCTTCGGCCCGGTCATAGAGACCAATTTTGATCCTGCCACAGCGCAACTGCGTACCTTGGTGGGCGGGCGCGAGCGGCAGAATTACGCCTTGTCGGACATGTTTTTCAGTCCTTTGGAAATTGTCTCGCGTATTTCACAAGACATGACCCTAGAGCCCGGGGACCTGATTTACTGCGGTACTTCCTTGGGTGTATTGCCCATGAAGGCCGGCACCACGGTAGAGGTGGTGATTGACGGCATCGGCACCTTGTCCAACCTGTACGGTTGACTCTCTAAAGAGAAGCGATTTGCAGCCGACCCTTGTGGCTTGCCAGCGTGTGAGCGAGCAGCTGGGACGCTGCAAAAATTGCGTCAATAGTGGGCGTGGGGGTGTTGGTGATGCGGCCGAGTTCGACCACAGAACCGACCAGCGCATCGAGTTCAATGGCGCGGCCGTGCTCCACATCCTGCAACATGGACGTCTTGTGCGCACCCACGGCCTGCGCACCTGCAATGCGCTTGTCGAGCGAAATCTTGAATACCACACCGAGTTTTTCTGCCACCGTCTGCGCCTCTTGCATCATGTTAGAGGCCAGTGCCCGTGAGGGCCCGAAGGTGCAGATATCTTCCAGCGTGGCGTGTGTGAGCGCCGATATCGGGTTGAAGCTCAGGTTGCCCCAGAGTTTGAGCCATATTTCGCCGCGGATGTCGCGCGACACCGGCGCCTTGAAGCCCGCGCGCATCATTGCCTGGGAGAGTGTCTCAATACGTTCGCTGCGGCTGCCGTCGAGTTCGCCGAGCGTGAAGCGGTTGCCCTCAATAATGCGGACCAAGCCCGGAGAGACTAATTCGGCAGCTGGATAGACCACGCTGCCAATAATGCGGTCGCTGCCGATGGCTGCCGCAATGCGCCCACCGGGGTCGACGCTCTCGAGCCCTCGCCCCTCGTGTTCGCCGCCGAGCTGTTGGAAGTACCACCAGGGAATGCCGTTGATCATGGTGACCACCAAGGTGTTTGGCCCCAAAAGCGCTTGCAAGTCAGGCAAAAGGTCGCCAACCTGGTGCGCTTTCACGGTCAGCAGCACTGCGTCCTGCGGACCGGCATCGGCCATGCTTTGCACGGCACGCACGCCGGGCGCATGCTCATGGCTACCGTCTTCTAGGACCAAACGAAAGCCATTGCTCTGAATGGCGGCCAGGTTTTGGTTGCGGGCGATGAAGGTCACCTCTTCACCCGCGTTGGACAGTTTGGCGCCCAAGTAACCGCCTATGGCTCCTGCCCCGACGATGGCAATTTTCACGTATGTAACTCCTGTTGACCTTACTTCCGGGCACGCAAAGCATCTTTGGCCATGGACCACAGCGGCCAAACCAATAGCAAAATAGCGAGCCCAGAAATCGAGCCCACCAGTGGGTTGGACCAGAAAATGGACATGGAACCCTGAGACAGCAGCATGGACTGCCGGAAGCTTGCCTCGGCCATGTCACCGAGTACCAGTGCCAGAACCAAGGGTGCCATAGGGTACTTGAGCTTCTTGAAGAGGTAACCCAGGACGCCAAAAACCAGCATCATGACTACGTCAAACATCGAGCTGTGAACCGTATATGCACCAACGGCGCAGATCACCACGATCACCGGCGCGATGACGGAGAAGGGAATTCGCAGAAATGCCGCCCAGATTGGCACCGTGGTCAATACGACCACCAGCCCGACCAGATTGCCCAAGTACATGGAGGCAATCAAACCCCATACAAAATCCTTGTGCTCTACAAACAGCATGGGTCCGGGCTGCAGGCCCCAAATCATCAGTCCGCCCAAGAGCACGGCGGCCGTGGGTGAGCCAGGAATGCCCAGTGTGAGCATGGGCAGCAGGGCGGAAGTGCCCGCGGCGTGGGCGGCGGTTTCTGGTGCCAAAACGCCTTCGATCTGGCCCTTGCCAAATGAATCGGGGTCTTTGGACATGCGCCGCGCGATGCCGTAGCTCATGAATGAGGCCGGTGTCGCGCCGCCGGGCGTGATGCCCATCCAGCAACCCACAGCCGTGGAGCGCAGAAAAGTCATCCAGTACCGTGGCAGCTCTTTCCAGGTCTGCAGCACGACCCGCATATTGAGCTTGGCGCTTTTTCCCTTGAAGGCAAGACCTTCTTCCATGGTGAGCAGGATTTCCCCAATGCCAAACAGGCCAATCACCGCAATGAGGAAGTCAAAGCCTTTGAGCAACTCGGGAAACCCATAGGTCATGCGCAATTGCCCGGTCACCGTGTCCATGCCCACGGCCGCCAGGGCAAAGCCCAGCATCATGGACGAGATCACCTTGGCCACGGGTTCCTTGCTCATGCCCACGAAGCTGCAAAAGGTCAGCAACTGCACCGCAAAGTACTCTGCCGGACCGAAATGCAATGCAAATTTTGCGAGAACCGGCGCCAAAAAGGTAATAAGCACCACGGCAAAAAGCGCGCCCACAAAGGATGAGGTGAACGCCGCCGTCAGGGCCTGCGCCGCTTGCCCTTGCTGGGCCATTGGATAGCCGTCAAAGGTCGTGGCCACCGACCAGGGTTCACCCGGGATATTGAACAGGATCGACGTAATCGCCCCGCCAAACAGCGCTCCCCAGTAAATGCACGACAGCATGATGATGGCCGATGTGGGGTTCATCGTGAAGGTCAAGGGCAGCAAGATGGCAATTCCATTGGCCCCGCCAAGCCCCGGCAAGACGCCGATCAGAATGCCCAGCGTGATCCCGACCAGCATGTACACCAGGTTTGGCAGCGTCATCGCAACGCTAAAACCCTGCATCAGATTGTTAATTTCTTCCATTAGAAGCCCAACAGGTTTTCAATCGGTCCTTTGGGTAGCGGGACCAGGAACCAACGCTCGAACACCATGAAAAATGCCAATGGCACGGCAAGAGAGGTCCCAACCGTCGGCAACCAGCTAAATTTGCCATGGTGGCGCATGAAAAAGCCAATCAGAAGCATCGATGGCAGATAAATGCCCAGCCAAACCATGGCGACAATGTACAGAGTCATGGGGATCAACATGGCAAATACTGTCGCCAGTTGTTCCCTTTGGGCAAACTCCGCGTGGTTTTTGCCCCAGGTCAGCAAAGTCGACAAAAAGACGGTGGCGCTGGAGGCCAGCAACAGCAAACCAATGTAGAAGGGGAAATAGCCGGCTCGGGGCCCGTCGTCAGCCCAGTCAATGCCCACGCGCATGCTGTCCTTGAGTACCAGGGCAGCGATCAGCATGAGCAGGGCGGATACCGCGAGTTCGGGACCGCGTTCCCTCAGGGGTGGCTTCTCAGGGCCGCGCTGCAGTTTGGATGGTTCTTTCATTGTGTACCTTAGTTGGCCATAAAGCCAGCTTCCTTCATCAGCACGCGGTGGGCCTGTTCGTTCTTGCCCAGCCAGTCAATGTAAGCGTCGCCAGACATGACGGTTTGCTTGAACGCACCCTTTTCCATGAAGTCTTTCCATTCAGGCAGCGCCCGCACTTTCTGGAACAGGTCTAGGTAGTACTTCACTTGGTCGGGGGTTACGCCGGGTGGCATGAAAATGCCGCGCAGCATCAGGTATTCCACGGGTAGCCCGGCCGAGGCGCAGGTTGGTACGTCGTACCAGGACTGGGTGGTGGTGAGCTTGGCTTTGTAGGGCAGACGTTCCTTGTCCATCACACACAGCGGCCGCAGGGCACCGGAGCGCCAGTGGGATTCGGCTTCGATGGGGTTGTTCACCGTAGAGTCAATATGCTTGCCCACCAGCTGCACGGCCACATCACCGCCGCCTTTGAGGGGGATGTAAATCATTTTCTTGCCTATCGCTTTTTCCATCAGCGCGGTGATGATCTGGTCTTCTTGCTTGGACCCGGTACCACCCATCTTGAAGGTCTTGTCGGGCTGGGCCTTGATGGCGTTCAGGTAGTCCTTGGTGGTTTTGAATGCCGTGTCTTCGTGAACCCACAAGATGAACTGGTCCAGCGCGAGCATGGACACAGGCGTGAGGTCACGCCAATTGAAGGGCACGCCCGTTGCTAATGGTGTGGTGAACAAATTGGACAAGGTGATGATGATCTTGTGGGGGTTTCCCTTGTCACCCTTGACATCCAAAAACCCTTCAGCCCCGGCGCCACCTGCCTTGTTGACCACGATGATGGGTTGCGCACTCAGGTTGTTTTTGGCAACAACGCCCTGCAAAAACCGCGCCATTTGGTCGGCACCGCCGCCAGTGCCGGCGGGCACGACAAATTCAACCGGTTTGGTGGGCTCCCACGCATGGACAGGCAAGATAAGCCCCAAGCCCAGGCCAATGGTGATGCCAAGAGATAAGAGTGGCCGATTCAAAAATTTCATGTTGTCTCCGTTAGTTATGGGCTTGCTTTTGGGTCTTGTTATGGGCCGTGCTTCGGTGTTTATGGGCGTGGGGAAAAGGCCATCTGCGTCTGGCGAGGGCTCAGCCCAGGCCTAGTTTGGCCGCCAAGCCGATGCGCTGTAACTTGCCCGTGGCCCCTTTGGGAATTTCATCCATAAAGAGGATCTTCTTTGGCACTTTGTAGTCGGCGGCGCGGCTGCTGACAAAGGCCTGCAGTTCGCGCTCGGTGGCCTGATGGCCTTCGCGCAAAACCACCACGGCAGCGACTTCTTCACCCAATTTTGGGTGCGGCATACCAAAACAAACCACCTGGGCCACGGCGGCGTGGTCCATCAAAATTTCATCGACTTCACGCGGGCTGACCTTCTCACCACCGCGATTGATGATTTCTTTGAGCCGTCCGGTGATGCTGATGTAGCCCTCGGGGTCCATCACACCCTGGTCCCCAGTGCGGAACCAGCCGTTGACGAATGCCTCCTCGTTGGCCTTGGGGTTGCTTTCGTAGCCGGCGGTGACATTGGCGCCACGAATCACGATTTCCCCAGTTTCTCCGCGCTCCAGCAGCGTGCCCTCGTTGTCCATGATGCCGACCTCAGGCCCTGCAGCGATGCCCACTTTGCCTGGCTTGCGCACTGCGGGCGGCAGCGGATTGCATGCCATTTGGTGGGTGGCCTCGGTCATGCCATAGGCTTCAATGAGCGGCGCGCCAAAGATGGCTTCTAGCTCAGTAATCACCTGCGGCGGCATAGACGACGACGAGGACCGCAAAAAGCGCAGCGGATTGCGCGCTATGACGTCTTGGTTGCCCTTGGCGCGGCTGACAATCGCCTGGTGCATGGTGGGAACTGCGGTGTACCAGCTTGGTTTGGCTTCGTCCATCCAGCTGAAAAATTTCAGCGCGTTGAATCCAGGGGTGCAAAACACCTGGGAGCCCGCCGCCAAGGGTGCCAGCACCCCGGCAATCAGGCCGTGGATATGGAACAAAGGCATGACGTTGAGGCCGCAGTCTTGTGGCGTGAACTGCAAGGAATTGCGAATATTGCTGGCCGAGGCCACCAAGTTGCTTTGCGACAGCGGAACGATCTTCGGCCGTGACGTGGTACCGGACGTGTGTAACACCATCGAGATGTCTGTTGGCTGGGCATAGCCCCCATGCGCTGCGGGGGCCGCAGTAGCGCCATTGTCTCGGGCTTGCAAGCTGAAGTAGCCGGAGCCCCGGTCTGCGTGGGCGACCAGGTCAATCACCCGAACGCCCATTTTTGTAGCTACATCTACGGCCGCCGACGTGCTACCTTGCTCCACGATCAAGGCACTGGCGCGCAAGTCGGAGAGGTAAAACTCGAATTCGTCAGCACGGTAAGCAGGGTTCAGTGGTGCGCTGGTAACGCCACTGGCGCAGGCCATAAAGCAGGTCGCCATTTCCGGGCCATTGGCCAAAACGATTGCCACGCGCTCGTTGCGACCAATGCCCAGCGCGTTGAGTTGGTCAATGGTTTGTGCGATCAGGCTGCGAAGGCCCCCAAACGTCAAGGGGGATCGTGCGGGCGCAGAAATCGCCGGTGCGTCTTGTGCGCCGCTGGCCAGTAGATCGCGCAATGAAAAAGGCATTAGATGCTCCGATTTGAAAAAACAGAAATTCTTACATCTCGCTGACATAAGTCAATACAGGGGAAGCCCTAACTGACTGTCGCTAATGTGAAACCAAGTGCGCTCGGATGGAGAGGGTAGTGGCAGGGGTCACCGGAACGGCGGACTGAACCGGAGTTTCAGTGTGTTTTTTGCTTTAAAAGTTCGCAAAAAGTTCTGCGCTTGGAAAGCGCGAGGCGCTCCCCCCTGGCCGGGAGATCGCTCGACCTAAGGCCGTTGATATGGCTGGTTCAATAACAATGGAATTGATCCCAATCGGGATGGTTTGGCGAGACGATTTGTTCGTCCGTCTTTTGCAGGTCAGGCTCTTAAAGGCATGGTTGGTGCAGATTGCTACGCCACAGGTACCTTGGCCACCGAAGCACGCCAAGTCACGCTAATGGGGAACTCGCGCAGCACCTCGTGGTTGGAGCCATAGCATTGGTTGAGCAGCCACCGGGCGGCTGATCGGGTGATCTCGGGCCACGGGATATGCACCGAGGTCAGTTGCGGCGCCGAATATTTGGCACTGTGGGTATCGTCATACCCCAACACGGAAATCGCACCAGGTACTGCAATGCCCACACTTTGCAGGTAGGCCAGGGCGCCCACTGCTGTTTCATCGTTGGCGCAAAAAAGTGCGGTGAATTCATGCCCTGATGCGATCAGGGACTGCGCACATGCCCACCCGCCTTCGGGCGAGAAGTCACTCTCTTTGGTGGCTACTTGTTGAGGGTCCACGCCGTAGCGCGCCAGTTCTTGCATGAAGCCGTCCACCCGGGCAACATTGTCTGGCGAACTTGCGGGACCCGTAATGACGGCATATTTCCGGTGGCCGAACTTGAGCAAGGACTGCGCCGCCAGCGTCCCCCCCAGCCGGTGATCGGGGGTAAAGCATTGGGCCTCCATACCGGCAAAATCAAAGTTCAAAACGGCCAGTTTGCTGCGCGCATGACCCAGCGCTGCAATGTCACTATCGCGCAAAGCATCGGTCATGATCAAAAGGCCGTCACAGTCGCGGTCAAGCAGAAAACGGATGCCTTCCATGGCCTGACTGCGTGTGTCGCCATCGCCACATCCAAAAGCGACCACCATATGCAGGCCAGAGGCTCGCAATTGCGCGTCGATAGCGCTCAAAATGGGGGTGTAAAAAGTGCCTTCAAGCAAAGGGATGTAGACGCCAATCATTTGCGACACGCCCGACAAAAGCGAGCGCGCAACATGCGAGGGACGAAAGTTCAAGGCTTCAATCGCCTGCCTGACACGCTCGGCAGTCGCCGGGGCAACAGCCCCTTTTCCACTGACCACGCGGGACGCAGTGCCAACGCCAACGCCGGCCAAACTCGCTACGTCTTTAATTGTCGCCATGTAAGGTTGGTACCGTTGAAATTCTCGAAAAAATAGCGCATGACCGCATGTGCTTGGCGCCTAAAGAAAAAGACCCTGCAGATTTTAACCAGACCCGCTAATGCGAGGCGGCGCAATGCTGCGCAATGTATTGCGCATGGATTGGCATGACGTCAACGCATTTTTTAACCACTAATTCAATATCGTCTAAATATTTCTTGATGTCCGCCATGGAGCGTAAATCAACCAAGGGGCTGTATCCTTTTGCGCGAATACCTTGTCCATGCATAACCTGCACCCAGCTGACGTCACCAAACAATTCATCATTGTCCCTATATATCCGTCCGTTGCTGCTAAACAGGTCAATCTTGTGCTGCAATGTGGCGGGTATTTCCATGGTGCGACAGTGATTCCAAAACGGCGAATCTGTGCGCTGAGTGGCCTTGTAATGCAAGATGATGAAATCGCGGATGCGTTCATACTCTATTTGTGTTTGCGTGTTGTACTCATTGATATTGGCCTGCGCAAACCCCATGGTGGGGAACATGCGAATCACGCGCGTAATCGCCGTCTGCACCAAATGAATATTGGTCGACTCGATGGGCTCAAAAAATCCACTGGCAAGCCCAATGGCAACACAATTTTTATACCAGGTTTCTTTGCGACGCCCCGGGGTAAACGGTATGTGGCGCGGATCGGCCAGTTGCTTTCCATCCAGGTTATTGAGCAAGATGGCGGTGGCATCCTCCTGGCCCATAAAACGGCTGGAGTAAACATGGCCGTTGCCAATACGGTGCTGCAAAGGTATGCGCCACTGCCAACCTGCCGAGTGGGCGGTGGCTCGGGTATAGGGCACCAGTGGCTCGACCGATTCGCAGGGCACGGCCACTGCGCGGTCGCAGGGCAACCAGTGGGACCAGTCTTCATACTCTCGCCCCAGTGCCTGCCCAATTAAAAGTGCGCGCATGCCCGAACAATCGACGAAAAAGTCCCCGGCAATCGGCTGGCCGCTTGCCAATGTGAGGGATTCGACGAAACCGTCGTTTTGGCGCAATTTCGTCTGCACGATACGGCCTTCGAGGCGCTCCACGCCTCTTTCTTGGGCGTATCGGCGTAAAAATTGGGCATATAAACCAGCGTCAAAGTGGAACGCATTATTGATATCGCCAAGGGGCGAACCATCCATTTCTGGTTTTCTGCTTAGAAACTTCGATTTTCGCGGCGCGAAAGTATTAATGGAGTAATTTTCCAAGTCCGATGCCTGGCCTGCCTGGTGCATTTTGAGCCAATACTGGTAGCAGGGTAATGGGCCCAGGTCACGACCGATTTTGCCAAATCCATGAATATAGGAATCACCCTGCTGGCCCCAGTTCACAAACTCGATGCCGAGTTTGTAGGTACCTTGGGTGGCGCGTAAAAATTCATTTTCATCGATGCCCAATGCCGCGTTGAAATCTTTGATGAGGGGAATAGTCGCTTCACCCACACCAATGGTTGCAATTTCATCGGACTCAATCAGGCGAATACTGTAATTGCGCCCCAATAAGCTGGCAAATGCCGCAGCGGTCATCCAGCCAGCGGTGCCGCCGCCGACAATGACGATATTTTGAAGTTTGTTCTCGGACATGGCGCAGTCCTTTCGGTGGTAGGGGAGATCAATATCCATTGCCGACAATGGAAAAAAGCCCCGCTGAATCGCTCCAGCAGGGCCCGCTATGGTGAAGCCGCTTAGAACTTGTAGCTTGCGCCTAGCAGAAGCGAACGTCCAAACGTTTCGGTTTTCCAGGGCAGCAGCCCGGCGGAGTTTCCGCCCACTTCCGGCCCGCGGGTCTGTACCGCCGGGGCATCCGTCAGATTATTCACCTGAAACAAGATCGACAAACCCTTGTAGGCGCCGCTATTAAAGGCATATCCGATTTGCAAGTCCACCTGGGTTTCCGCTTCAATCTGCGTGTTTGATTCGGTGTTCAGGAGCACGCTGCGCGTTGATGCGGTAAACGGTGAGCGGTAGCGCTGGCTGATCCGTGAGGAGAATCCTTGGTCTTCATAATAGACCGTCAGGTTATTGACGATTCCTGAAAATCCATCGAGGTAGATGCGATTTCCATTCTTGTCGTTCGGCAGGTCGTTTTTGGTGGCCGATTCGCTCACGATCACACCAAAGCCCTTGAGCGCGGGGCTGAGCAATGCGCCTTCCAATGAGGCGCTCAGCTCAAGCCCCCATACTTTACCGCCCTGCCCATTGGCCTGGGTGGTAACCGTGCCCAAGTTAGGGTTGCATCCCGTATTGCCAGGCGCGCACCCGAGCGTTAAGCCCGAATAGTTCGTGAACATGGAGAAATCACGCACCGTGTCCTGGCTATAAATAAAGCTGTCGAGCTGTTTATAAAACGCCGCACCAGCCAGATAACTGCTCTTGCCAAAGTACTTCTCCAGCGAGAAGTCAGCAGACTGCGCGCGCCAGGGCTGAAGGTCCGGCTTTCCACCGGCGTTTGCAGACCATGCGCCGGTAGTGCCGCCGGGTGCAAAGGCCGTGACCTTGGGCTGGTCCGCGCCTGCACGCATGTCATCCATGCGGGGCCTGGCCATGGACTTTGCCACGCCAAAGCGCGCTACCAGGTCCGGGTTCAGGTTAAACACCAAATTGAGGCTGGGTAAGAAGTCGTTGTAGTCGGTACCGCCACTGACAGCAACCAGTGCTCCCACTCCTGGCGCACCGGGCGTGCCGCCGTCGTTCCATTGCATACCCGTGGAGCTTTGCTGGGTGTGAACGGCTTGCACTCCTATGTTGCCGCGTACGGGAACTGCGCCCCATTGCGTATCCACATTCAGCTTGGTGAATGCGGTGGTGACTTTTTCATGCACACCAAAGGTGTTGGACAAGGCCGACCAGGGGTCTTTGGCCGCTGCGGTGTAAAGATTCATCATGCTGGGAATGTCCCAGGACACGGTGTTGACATTGACACCGCCAACATTGATGTTGACCGGTCCGCGCAATGCGCTGGCTGGAATCGCCAGATTGCTGCTCGCCAGTGAAAGGCTGTAGGCGCTGGACTGGACGTCTTTGTCGCGCTGGGCGTAGTTCAAGCCTGCGTCCACGCCGCTGAAAATCCCGCCTTCAAAATCCCGTTTTGCTGACAACCGAAGGGTCTTGATGTCATCCTGGTAGGACGGCGTGCGCATTTCGGCCCAGTTGGGATCGTTGGTCAATTGAACGTTGCTGGCGCTGGCCAGATTCTCGGTGGTGGACCAGACCTGATTACCGGTGCCTCCCAGTCCAGAGAAGCTCAGCGGGCCGCCAGCCAAGCCCTTGGCGACAGATTGGATATAGGTTTCCTTGCGGTTGGCGTGGGAAAAGCCCAGATCCGTGACGCCGGTCCATTTGTTGGCCAGTTTGATTTCATTTTTCCAACCTATGGAGCTAATGTCATCACTGCGGTGCCAGTTCTTTTCATAAACAAGGCTGCGTCCGCCCGAGACCGTGCCTCTGTCAATGATGCTATTTCCGTTGACGGTTGAGGTGCCCACATCGCTGAACTGGGCGCCGCCGCTCCACAGGCCAATGTCGCCGGCCCAGTAATTGGATACGCGGTCCTGATCGAACTTGGAATAGTACAAATCCACCACGCTGTGGACATCTGTGTTTGGTTTGAGCTCAAGTACGGCCATGAGACCGTCGCGCACCTGCTTGCTGGAGGTGACACTTGCTTCAGCACCTTGTGTAAACACACCGCCCGCGGGAACACCCCTACCAGCGCCCCACTGCCCGTAATCACCGTATTTCCAAGCCTCGTACTTTTTGGATTCGCCGGGGGAGTCAAGATGCGCAAAACCCAGCGCCAGACCGACGGTGTTGTCCGAAAACTGGTTGACATAAGACGCGCTGACGCGGTTTCCCATGTTCGCGCCGCCCTGTGGCGAGACCTGCCCCAAAGAATTTTGTTCGCCCCGCACACTGACCGAAACCTGCCTACCGCGCGAATCGAGCGGCATCACCGGGCGAATATCCACCGTACCTGACAGGCCTTGGCCCATCAATGCAGCATCGGGCGTCTTGTAAACCAGCACCTGGTGGATCAACTCCGATGGAAATTGGTCGTACTCGGCAGCGCGTCCGTCACCTGAACTCACCACCTCACGCCCATTGAGGACGGCGCCAGCAAAGTCTGGCCCCAGTCCACGAATAGAAATTGCCGACGCGCGACCGTCCACGCGCTGGGCAGCAAGGCCTGGCAAGCGGGCAATCGAGTCCGCGATGCTGGCGTCGGGCAGCTTGCCAATGTCTTCGGCCGATACCGCCTCCACAATGGAGTCGGAGTTGCGCTTGAGCGCAATGGCGCTTTCGATACCGGCACGGATGCCTGTCACCGTTACCGTGCCAAGGCTTTCGGCACTCTGTTGCGCGTAGGACGAGCCCGCAGTGAGGACGGCCATTGCACAGGCTAAGGCTACCGGCTTCGCTTTGAACGTGGCCGTGCTTTTGCTTGCATGGCGAGGGATGGGGGGGGTCAATCGGGTCATTACCGTGCTCCTTGGTCTGGAAAAAATCTCGAATCAGCTGCGTAAAAGGACATAAATCACACACTAAATGGAAGGGCCCGCACTAGTTGGGAACGATTCCATAACGCTGAATTTAGCTACAAATTGTCGAATTGTTATTAGGGAATTCCCGCGTTTCTGTGGTTTTTTGAATTTTTACGCAATGATTTACGAAAAAAAACCAATTAAAAGTTTCGGATGATTCGTCTCAGACTTCGAAAACAAAGGGTTCTTACCGATGACGACGCGTGAATGGTTGACTACAATTGGAATCCTTTCCACAACGGCGAAACCTAAACCTACAGCATGAAACTTCATCCGGCCAGCATTTCCCATCCTGTGCGACGGATGAGTTTTCCCTCTGACTTTCGCTGGGGCAGCTCGACCTCGTCCTACCAAATCGAGGGTGCCGCCCTTGAAGGTGGGCGTGGAGAATCGATTTGGGACCACTTTTGCGCCGAGCCTGGGCGCATTCGTGATGGCGCTAGTGGCGCTGTCGCCTGTGACCACTACCACCGATGGCCGCAGGATCTGGATCTGGCGCGCGAACTGGGCACCAATGCTTACCGTTTTTCTATCGCCTGGCCACGTATCTTTGCCCAGGGTGGCACCGGCGTGCCCATGCGCGAAGGATTGGATTTCTACAGCCGTTTGGTTGACGGCATGCTCGAACGTGGCTTGGAGCCCTGGGCCACGCTCTACCACTGGGACTTGCCCCAGGCCTTGCAGGAGCAGGGCGGTTGGGCGCAGCGCGCCACCATGGACGCATTTAGGCATTACACCGACGCCGTCACGCGCCGCCTGGGTGACCGCGTCAAACACTGGATTACGCATAACGAGCCTTGGTGCACCGCCTTTCATGGCAACTATGAAGGCGTGCACGCGCCCGGATTGAAGGATTTCAAAACCGCCCTGCAGGTCTGCCACCATGTGCTGGTCTCGCACGGCATGGCCATTGAAGTGATCCGGGCCAATGTGCCGCAGGCCTGCGTGGGTGCGGCACTGAGCTTGCATCCACTCAAACCTGCCAGCGACAGCGTCCAGGACGTGGCCGCCACCCGCCGCCACGATGGTTTGCGCAACCGCTGGTTTTTAGACCCACTGCACGGCCGAGGCTACCCCCAAGACGTGTGGGACTTGCTGGGCGCACACGCGCCCACGATGGCGGCGGGTGATATGGCGCTGATGGCCACGCCCACCGACTTTTTGGGTGTGAACTATTACTTCCCTGAAATCGTGGCCGATGACCCCGGACAGGGCCTGATGCAGACCCGCATTGTCGACTCCGACCAGGTCGAGCGCACCGGCTTTGGCTGGGAAGTGTCGCCCCAAGGCATGGTGGATCTATTGCAGCGCGTGCATGCCGATTACCAGCCCCAAGCCATCTACCTGACCGAAAACGGTTCGACCTATGATGACGTGCTAACGCCCGAGGGCCGCATTGAGGACCATCAGCGCATGCACTACCTGCAACGCCACCTGCGCGCGGTGCACCAGGCCTTGGCGCTAGGCATCCCGATCAAAGGCTATTTCGCGTGGAGTCTGCTAGACAACTTTGAGTGGGCAGAAGGCTATTTGCGCCGCTTTGGTCTGGTCCATGTAGATTTCGCCACCCAGCAGCGCCGGCTCAAGATGAGTGGCCAGTGGTACTGCCGCTTTTTGAAAGAGGAGACGACATGCTGAAATTCGCCTGCATTGCAGCCTCGGCCCTGACCTTTACCGTTGGCAGCGTCCATGCCGCAGGCCCCAAGGCCGAAGTCATCCATTGGTGGACCTCAGGCGGCGAGTCCGCCGCCGTCAAGACCCTGGCCGATGCGTATACCAACGCCGGCGGCGTGTGGGTCGATACCGCCATCGCTTTGGGCGAGCAGGCCCGCTCAGTTGCTGTGAACCGGATTTTGGGGGGTAACCCACCCACTGCGGCGCAGTTCAATACCTCAAAACAGTTTCTTGACCTGGTTGAGCAAGGCATGCTCAACCCCATTGACAACGTCGCGCAGCAACAAGGCTGGGACAAATTGCTGCCCGAGACAGTGCTCAGCGTGGTGCGCGTCAAAGGCCATTACTACGCCGCACCCGTCAATATCCACATGCCCACCTGGATTTGGTACTCCAAGGCCGCGTTTAAACAGGCCGGCATTGGCGCAGAGCCCAAAACCGTTGACGAGCTGTTCGCCGTGCTGGACAAGTTGCGCGCCGCAGGCCTGGTCCCCCTGGCCCATGGCGGGCAGCCCTGGCAGGACAACATTGTGTTTACCGCCGTGCTGGCCAATGTGGGCGGCACCGAGCTGTACCTCAAGGTCTTGCGCGACAAAGACCGCCAAGCCATCGAGGGTGAGGCCTTCAAAAAAGTCTTGCTGAGCTTTAAGCGCCTGCAGTCGTATACGGACAAAGGCTCGCCAGGGCGCAACTGGAATGACGCCACTTCGATGCTGATCGCGGGCAAAGCGGGCGTGCAAATCATGGGCGACTGGGCCAAAGGCGAATTTGCCCAAGCCCACCAAAGCCCGGGCAAAGACTTTGGCTGCATCGCCGGGTTTGGCGCCAAGTCTCCTTACATCATTCAGGGCGACGTCTTCGTTTTCCCCAAAACCAGTGATCCGCAGGCCATCAAAGCACAACAGCTACTGGCTGGCGTCATGCTCGCGCCGGTCACGCAGGTGGCCTTTAGCAACAAAAAAGGCTCCATCCCCGTGCGCACCGATGTGGACGTCTCCAGCATGGACCTGTGCGCACAACAAGGCCTGGCCATCATGAAAGACAAGTCCCGCCATTTGGGCAACGGCGAAATCTACATGAGCCCGGACCAAAATGGCGCCTTGACCGACATCTTGACCGCCTATTGGAACAAGAACCAACCGGTGGAGAAAGTCCAAAAAGACATTGCCGCCGCACTCAAAAACTGATCGCTGGCCGTGACAGCACCCCGCTCTTGGTGGAAAGTGCGCCCTGGCCACTTCAGCGCTGGCGTTGCTTTGCTGCCCCTGGCCTTGATCGTGCTGGTGGCCTACGTCGGCACCGTCCTGTGGACGCTGCGCGTCTCGCTGACCAATGCGCGCACCTTCCCCTCCGATGTGTATGTGGGCCTGGCGCAGTACGAGCGCCTCTTTCAAAATGAACGTTGGCTCCTGTCTCTTAACAACTTGGCGCTGTACGGTCTGCTGTTTATCAGCCTGTCCATCGCGCTGGGGCTTTTGCTGGCGGTTTTCATTGACCAAAAAGTCCGTGGCGAAGGCCTGCTTCGAACCGTGTTTTTGTACCCCTATGCCATGTCTTTTGTGGCCACCGGCCTGGTTTGGCAATGGCTGCTCAACCCTGAGTTAGGCCTGCAAAACGCGGTGCAGGCGCTGGGCTTTGCTGGCGTGCAATTTGATTGGATCGTAGACCAGGACAAGGTGATGTACACCATTGTGCTGGCCACCGTGTGGCAGGCCTCGGGCTTTGTTATGGCCTTGCTGCTGGCCGGCTTGCGCAGCATTGACGCGCAAATCTGGAACGCAGCACGCATCGACGGCATTCCGACCTGGCAGGTGTACGTCTTTATCGTGCTGCCCATGCTCGGAGAGTCCATCGCCACAGTGTTTGTGCTCTTGCTGACGGCCACCGTGAAACTATTTGACGCCGTGGTGTCAATGACCCAGGGCGGGCCAGGCAATGCCAGTGAGGTGCCCGCCAAATTCATCATGGACCATTTGTTTGGCCGGGCCAACCTGGCTCTGGCCTCGGCTGGATCAGTCGTTTTGCTGCTGACCGTACTGGCCCTGGTGGCCCCGCTGCTGTATGCACGCAGCCGCTACCACAGACGGGGGGAGCGCCTATGAGCGGCCGCATCCCCGTGGCGCGCTGGGGCATTTACTTCTTCTTGCTCGGTGCCGCACTGTTTTTTCTGCTGCCGGCCTATGTCATGCTGGTTACTTCCTTGAAGTCCATGGACGAAATCCGTCTGGGCCGCATCTTTGCCTTGCCCGGTCTACTCACAGCAGAGCCTTGGATTAGCGCCTGGTCCGGCGCCTGCACCGGCCTGAACTGCGAGGGCATACGGGGTGGGTTTTGGAACTCGGTGGCAATCGCCATTCCGAGCACCGTGTTGCCCATCTTGCTGGGCGCACTCAATGGCTATGCGCTGTCGTTTTGGCGCCCCCGGGGAAGCCAGACCTTGTTTGCCGTATTGATGGCGGGCGCCTTTATCCCTGCCCAGGTGATGATGTATCCGCTGATTCAAATTTTGGCAGCCTTAGGGATTTTTGGCTCGCTCGTGGGCATTGTTTTGGTGCACACCATCTTCAGCATGCCGGTCATGACGCTGCTGTTTCGCAATTACTACGTGTCAATTCCGACCGAGCTGTTCCACGCCGCGCGCATCGATGGGGGTGGCTTCTACCGCATCTTTTTTGAGCTGGTTTTGCCCATGTCAGTGCCTATCGTGACCGTGGCGGCCATCATGCAAATTACCGGCGTGTGGAATGACTATATTTTGGGCCTGGTGTTTGCCGGGCGCGAACACCTGCCCATGACGGTGCAGCTCAATAACATCATCAACACCACGACCGGCACCCGGCTCTACAACGTCAATATGGCGGCCACTATTCTGACCTCGCTGGTTCCGCTGGCGGTGTACTTTGCCTCCGGGCGCTGGTTTGTGCGTGGCATCACGGCCGGCGCACTCAAGGGATAAGCATGGCAGATATCAAGATCAGCGACCTGCGCATCGGCTACGCCAACACCACCGTCATTGAGGGCCTGGACCTTGAGGTGATGGACGGTGAGTTTTTGGTGCTGTTGGGCCCCTCGGGCTGCGGCAAGTCCACCTTGCTGCACGGTATTGCCGGCCTGCAAGATGTGGCCGCAGGCACTATCGCCATTGGTGGCGTAGACATGACCCATGCCGACCCGACGGACCGCAACATCGGCATGGTGTTTCAGTCCTACGCGCTGTATCCGACCATGAGCGTCGAGCGCAATATGTCGTTTTCACTCAGAGTCAAAGGTTTTTCACGCCAAGAAATCGCCCGCCGGGTCGAACGTGCGGCGCAAATGTTGCAGCTCACCGAACTGCTGCAGCGCAAACCGGCGCAGCTCTCGGGCGGTCAACGCCAGCGCGTTGCCATCGGACGGGCATTGGTGCGCGACGCGGGTGTGTTTTTGTTTGACGAGCCGCTGTCCAATTTGGATGCCCAGTTGCGTACCGAATTGCGCCGCGAGCTCAAATTGCTCCATAAGCGCCTGGGCACCACCATGGTCTATGTCACCCATGACCAGGTAGAGGCCATGACCTTGGCCAGCCGCATCGTGGTGATGCGCGCTGGCCACATCGAGCAAATCGGCACGCCGGGTGACGTCTATGCACGGCCCAATAATTTGTTTGTCGCCAGTTTCTTAGGGGCCCCGGCTATGAACATGCTCGGTGGCACTTTGGTCGCGGCGCACGATGGCGCGATAGCGCTGAAGCTTCAGGGCGGCAAGGTCGGCCTGAGCGGCTATGCATTTTTGGACGCACCGCAGGCTGCACGCGAAGTCGTCCTGGGCTTGCGGCCTGAATCACTGCATTTGGATCCCGCCGGACCCTTTGAAGGCACCGTGGTGTTGGTGGAGCCCATGGGCAATCACAGCGTTTTGTCGATCGACTGGGCCGGTCAGCACCTGTCTTGCCTGCTGCCCGGCGGCGAGGCACCGGCGCTTGAATCGGTGCTGCGATTTGCCATAGACACCACCCAAATCTCGCTGTTTGACCGCTACACGGAGCGGCGCCTTTAAGGCCGCCCCGGCGCTATTTGTAAGGATTCATTGTCATGTCTGTTGCACCGGTTCAAACCATGGCCGCTACCGGTTTTGCGCGCAGCACACCCTGGCGCCTCGCACTGGCTTGGGCCATGTGTGCAGCTTTTCCCGTGGCCCAGGCTGCACCAAAGGCCGCCACCGTGCGGGCCTGGATTACCACCACCGACCAGGTCCACCTGCTGGCGCCTGCGCCTGCGCAAGCCTTTGGCCCGAGGGCGGCACTCGAACTCGATATCGAGGTCGATGCCAAGCAGCGCTTCCAAACCATGGTGGGCTTTGGTGCCAACATCACCGACGCGTCGGCCTGGCTTATCCAGCAGCGCCTGAACCCCGCGCAGCGCAAAGCCTTGCTGGACGATTTGTTTGGCAAACCCCCAGGTATCGGTCTGAGTTTTACCCGGCTGACCATTGGTGCCTCGGACTTTTCGCGCAGCCACTACAGCCTGGACGACGTCCCGGTCGGTGAAACCGACTTTGCGATGAAGAAGTTTTCCCTAGCGCCGATGCGCGCAGATGTGCTTCCCGTGGTGCAAGAGGCAAAGCGTATCAACCCGGCACTGCGCATCATGGCCAGCCCCTGGAGCGCGCCGGCCTGGATGAAAAGTAACGGCAGCCTAATCAAAGGCACGCTCAAACCCGAGGCCTACGGTGCTTTTGCCGCCTACTTGGGTAAATTTGCCGACGCCATGCAAGCCGAGGGTTTGCCGCTTTTTGCGCTGACGCTGCAAAACGAGCCGCACTTTGAACCTGAGGACTATCCTGGCATGCGCTTGATGCCGCCAGCGCGTGCGCAATTGATTGGCGAACATGTGGGGCCACTGCTGGCCAAACGTGATCAGAACGTCAAAATATTGGACTGGGACCACAACTGGGACGAGGTCAATTCGCCTTTGCACGTGCTGGCTGACACCCGCGCCAACCCGTTTGTTGCAGGTGTGGCATGGCACTGCTACGGCCCCGAGCGAGAGATCGTCTCGCAAAGCAAAGTCCACGACGCTTACCCCGACAAAGAGACCTATTTCACCGAATGTTCGGGTGGGGAGTGGAAGCCGCACTGGCGCGAGACGCTGCCCTGGTTTATGCGTTACCTCATCATCGGCTCCACACGCGGCTGGGCCAAAGGCGTGCTTTTGTGGAATATCGCGCTCGACGAGAACCACGGCCCACACCTGGGCGGCTGCAAAGATTGCCGGGGTGTGGTCACCATCGACAGCCGCACTGGCGCAGTAACGCGCAACTTTGACTATTACGCGCTGGCCCACGCCAGCCGTTTCGTGCGTCCTGGCGCAGTGCGCATTGGCTCGACTGCCGAACTCGATGGCCTGGAAACCGTCGCTTTCCAAAATTCCGACGACCAGTCCATCGCGCTGATCGTGCTCAATGGCGCCACCCGGGCGCGCAAGTTCTCCATCCGCTTTGGTGGCCAACGCTTTCACCACACCATGGATGCAGCCAGCGTCGCCACCTTTGTTTGGGCGGGCCGCTAAGACGCACCCTATGGAGCGCACAAACCGCAGTCGCTTTTTGCAACACATCGACCTGAGGGTGCGCGCTGCCCAATGGCCGCAATGGATCTGCCGTTTTGCCGGGAACATGGAAACCGGCCAAGACAGCATTACCGACCCGGACGCCTGATGGGCCTGAGTCCCCTAAAAAACTCCAACGAAAGACACCTATGTTGCATCGCATCGCTTTCCTGGCCCGGCGCATTCACGGCGTGGGTGCTGAGCGCACGCGCATCGGCTTGCTTGCTGCTGCCCTGCTGCTTCCCTTGGCAAGCCTTGGTCAAACCCAGGTTTTTCTGCAAGCGCAGGGCACGCGTTGGGCGCGCTCAGACGGGGCAGCCATAGAACTGCGGGGCACCAACCTGGGCACCTGGCTGCTGCCAGAGTTTTGGATGCTGGGCTACCCGGACGATGCAGCTGTGAACGACCAATGCAAGCTTGAGGCCGTGCTGGACAAACGCTTTGGCTACGCACAGCGCCAGCACCTGCTCACGGTCTTTCGGGACAACTGGATGCGTGAGCGCGATTGGGACCTCATTGGGTCCTTCGGGCTCAATCTGGTGCGCCTGCCCTTTTTGTGGAGCGTCATCGAAGACGAACGCCACCCGGGCCATTTGCGGCCCGATGCCTGGCGCTACCTCGATGCGGCCATTGCCCAAGCTAAAGCGCGCGGCATGTATGTGGTGCTCGATTTGCACGGCACGGTGGGCGCCCAAGGTAAGGAGCACCACAGTGGCTGTGCCAATAAAAACCTATTGTGGAGCCGGCCCGATTACCAAGCGCGCACCGCCTGGCTGTGGCAACAAATTGCCAGGCGCTACAAAAACGAGCCTGTCGTGGCGGCCTACGGTTTGCTCAATGAACCCTGGGGCAGTTCGGACACCCGGCTGGTGGAGGTGGTGCGCAGGCTGTACGCCGATATCCGCAAATACGACACGCGCCATATCATTTTGTTGCCCGACCACCCCAAAGGCATTGGCGCTTATGGCAACCCGGCGGACCTGGGCATGCGCAATGTGGTGTTTGAAACCCACCCCTACCCGGGGCACTTTGGTTGGGCTCAGCCGGGCTTGGAAGTGCACCGCAATTGGCTAGGCTGTTTGCCGGATGGGGGCGGGCTGTGCGACTGGAAGAAGCGCATGGCAGCCATTCAAACGCCGCTCTTCATGGGAGAGTTCCAGCCCTGGGCCGACATGGACGCGCAGCTGGGCGGGCAAATATCGCGCGCAAGCTTTGACGCCTACGCCGCCCAAGGATGGGCCAGTGCGGTGTGGTCTTACAAAATGGTTCGCGCGCAAAACAAGGCTGCTTCAACGGTCTGGGGCTTGGTCATGAATGCCGATGACGCGCCCGTGCCACAACTGGACTTTCGCAAGGCATCGCTGCAAGAGATTGAAAGCCTGTTTCAGCTCTACGGCAGCATGCCCTACCGCGTGCGCACCGAAGTGCGTGACGCACTGCAAAGCAGCACGGCAGCCCCGCTTTAGGCAGCCGCCAGCAAGCGGGTCAGTTTGCCCCTGACCACAGGCACCGTCAGCATGGTGCTGGCCAGGGCCATCAGCAAGAGTGCGGTAAAGGCATCGTTGGAAATGATGCCTTTGTCTAGCAATATGTTGCAAAAAATAATCATGATCAAGGCCTTGGTCTGCAGTAGCCAGCCAATCAAAGAGGCCTCGCCCCGTTTCCAACCCAGCAAACGCCCGGCCAGGTGCACGCCCAGCAATTTGCCGCTGACTGAGGCCAGCAACAGCCAGGCAGCGGCTATAAACACAGCGATACCTCCCAGACCCCACTGCGTGCGCAGGCCGGTACTGAGGAAAAACACGGGCATCATGAGCAGCAACACGTTGTGCCGCAGCGCATCGCGCTGGGCCGGGTCGATAGCGTCAGCATCAATCACCACCCCGGCCAAAAATGCGCCCACCATAAAGTGCAAACCCGCCATATCAGCACCCAGGGCGCACAAAGCCAGCCAGACTAGGCCCAGGTAAAGCCGGTCGCGCACCGGCACACGCGGCATGACAGCGCGCAGGCACCAGGACAATAGGACAAACAACAGCAGGAAAACGACCTGCCAGCCGGCCCGCTGGTAGTCCATCAGAATCAAGGCCAAAACGCCCCAAATCAAGATATCGTCCAAACTGGCGTAGCGAAGAATACGCTGGCCCAGGTCGGTGCGCAGAATCTGGAGCTTCTCCAAAAACAAGACCAAGATGGGCAAGGCCGTCACCGCGCAAGACATGGCCACACCGAGCACAAACTGCCATCGGGTCGCGGTCGGCCCCATCCAGCCGGGCTGCAACACCATGGCGTAGGCGGCGACTGAACCCAAAACTAGGGGCACGCCCAGCGCGAAGGCGGCGGTGGTCACACTTTCGCGCCGATGCGTCCAGGCTTGCGCCCAATCCAGCTCCAAACCCGCAATCCAGACAAAAAGCATCACGCCCCACCAAGCCAGGCCGCTCAGGCTGCCCAGCACGGGCGGCGCAAATATCGCTTGATAAACCTGTGGAAATTGCGCCCCCAACACACCGGGCCCCAACAAAATGCCCGCCACGATCTGGACCACCACCAAGGGCGCATAGTTGTCGGTATCGGCCAGACGCCACACCAAATACGGCAAGCTGAAAATAAGCAGCAGCGCTGCCAGAAACAGCTCAGAGGTGCTCACGGCAAGGTGTTGCTTGTGCGGTGGCGTGGCGCCTTGCTGGAATCACGTATCAATAGCTTGGGGGCTGGCAGCACCGCGTCGGGCGCGGTGCCTGCGATCAGCTGCAAGATCGAGGCGGCAGCCATGCGCCCGAGTTCGTAGGCCGGTTGCTGAATGGTGCTCAGCGGCGGCGTGGCATACATGGAGGTGGGTAAATCGTCAAAACCGACCAAAGACACGTCATCGGGCACCCGAAGCCCGTGGCGAAACAGGCTCAGCGCCGCACCGGCGGCCATCTGGTCGTTGGCGGCAAAAATGGCGGTGAACTCGCGCCCTTCGTCCAGCAGACGGTCCACGGCTTGCTGGCCACTGATTTCGTAAAAGCGTCCCGGCACGACCAAATCGGGGTCAAAAGGCACCCCAGCAAGCTCCAAGGCGCTGCGGTAGCCGCGCATGCGCTCGGCCGCGTCAGGGTTCTCCTGGTCGCCAGCAATAAAAGCAATGCGGGTGTGGCCCAGATCCAGCAAATGGCGTGTGGCGATAAAGCCGCCGGTGTAATTGTCAAAATTGAGCGCGAACAGGCCCGGTGCCTGCAGATTGCGACCGGACACCACCACTGGCAAAGTCTTGGCGCATTCCTGCAGCGCGCTGTCTGACAGTCGGGGCAGCAGCACCACAATGCCATCGACCCGCCGCGAGCGCAACACGCCAAGGCAGCGCGCCTCGGCATCAGGATCCCAATGGGCGCTCATAAACATGGGGCTGTAACCGGCCGGGTCCAAGGCGTCTTCGATGCCGCGCAGGGCTGCACCGTAAAACGGGCTGTCGATGGCTTGGGTCACCACGCCAATGCTAAATGTCTTGCCGCCGGCCAAGCCGCGGGCCAAGGGGTTAGGCACAAAACCCAGCGTCTTGGTCGCCTCCAGCACCGCTGCACGCTTGGCTTCACTGACCACGGCCGTGCCGTTGAGGATGCGCGAGACGGTGCTCGGTGAGACGCCCGCACGGCGCGCAACTACCTCCAACGTGACGGTGACGCGCTCAGGTTCTGCAAGCGGTTCGGGGTGGTTGGGCTTGGGCTTTTTCATGCGTGACAGGTGGTGCAGCGCCGGTTGAAGCGTTGTTTGGTATGTTTTGAAAGCGCATTCAATCTTAAACGCATTGTGCGGCCCCCCCCCAATCAATCCAAGTTAAAAGTCTGACGCGTGAAGTGAGATGGAAAACTCAGGCAAAGACGTGGCCAAGCCATTGATGGGTGCGCCTTGCAGCGTTGGACAGCGCGCCGGGTTCGTACAGGGCTATGACACCCTCGGTGCCTGGCCCTGCTGAACGGGTGAAAGGTGTCTGCAAATGCCACCGGACCGGCATCCTGAACCGGGGTTCAGGTGGGCGAGGTCAGCCCCACATTGGGTCCGTCTAACGCGAGACGGTCACGCTTGCGGGGCATGTTCCAAGCCCTGGCTCATAGAGCATAGGTTCAAGGAAATATAAAGCCCGGCGGGCACCGCAGACGTTGTGGATTGTAGGCCTGCGCGCCCGTTTGCGCGCGAATACCAGGTGTGTCTTTTGGGCCCTAAAACAACAGGCCGTCCCGCGCCAGCACTTTATCCAGGCGGTGGATGAGGGGTTCGAGCAACTTGTCGTCGTGGCGGCGGTCCAGTGTCAGCGCAGGACCGGGTCTAAGCGCCACACCCTCGGGCGGGGCGTCGGCGTTGGCCATATCAAAGGCCAGGTTCAGGGCCGCAAGTACCGCAATGCGGTCACGGGCGCGCACCTTGCCGGCGTCGCGGATCTTGCACATGGCAGCATCCACTCGCTGCACGGCCTGGGTCAGCTTGGCCTCGCCGCCCTCAGGACAGCCGAGCAAGTAGTTTTGACCCATGATCTGGACGTCGAGTTGTTTCATGGTGTGTCATCAGGCTTGGGGCTGGGGGAGGGGGCCACGGCGTCGCTCTCAGGCTGGCCAGGCAGGCGGTCGAGCAAGGCGTCGATGCGCGCGCGCGCCGCGCCCAGTCGGGACTTGAAGGAATCGCGCTCGGCGGTGAGCGCCTGCACCTGGCTGCTGAGCAAGGCGTTGGTGCGTTGGAGTTCTTCGTATCGCACCAGCAGGCGCTCAACGCGCTCGGCGATTTGCTCGGTGGGGGACAAGGGCTGCATAACGCGACATTGTAGGTCGCAGCCAAGGGGCTTTCTGACAAGTCCTTGGCCGTAGAATCGGCGCGTTGGTGCTCGCGCCGTGGTTCACACGGTGCAGTTCAACGGGAAGCAGGAGGGAGACGCTGTCCAACAGCCAACCTAACCTGCGCTGCCCCCGCAACGGTAAGTGGACAAATCGACGCTCGCAGCTGGGTTTCGATTTCGCTTCCATCACAGCCACTGAGTGCCCTGAACAAGCACTTGGGAAGGCGATGGAGGTTGTGCCATCAGCCCGGATACCGGCCAATAAAGTGGTTGCACCCTTGCGCGCAACTGTGACGCCCATGCGCTGTCGGGGAAGACGGCGAGGGTTTTATTGATGGTCTTTTTCCTATGAAAACTGGTATTTCTCGTGCACGCTTGGCCGTGCTCCCTCTGGCCGTGGCTGCGGCTTTTTCTTCCATCTCTGGACTTGCGCAATCTGCGGATAACGCCGCGGCTTTGCAGCAGGTGGTGGTGACGGCCATGCGGGTCGAACAGCCGCTGGCCGACGTGCTGTCGTCCCTGTCGGTGATCACCCGCAAGGACATTGAGCGCTCGCAGGCGCAAACGCTGGCCGACTTGCTGCAAGGCGAAGCCGGTTTCGAATTTGGCCGAAACGGCGGGCCGGGCGCAGTCACTTCTTTCTTCTTGCGTGGGCAAGACAGTATCAACACCGTGATTCTGGTGGACGGCATCCGTGCGCCGGTCGATCAGATTGGCGCATTGCTGGTGATTGATATTCCCATTCAGCAAATCGAGCGCATTGAAATACTGCGTGGCAACGCCAGCGCCTTGTATGGTGACGCCGCAGTGGGCGGAGTCATCAGCATCACCACCCGCACGGGTGGCGGCGCCCCCCGGGCTTACGGTTCGGTGACGCTGGGCGCGCGCAACACCCGCGAAATGCTGTTGGGTTATGCCGGGGAGTCGGATGGCTACAAGTTGAACTTCAATCTGGGAAGCGCGGCATCGGACGGTTTTTCGGCCATCAATAACCGGCAAAAACCCAGTGCAAATCCCGATAACGATGGCGTTAAGAATGACTTTGCCGCATTCAGGCTGGACAAAAAGGTGGGTTCAGATTTGTCGCTCGGCTTGCGTGTCAAGGCCAGCGTAGCGTCTTCGGGTTACGACGACCCCTATGGTGCGCCTACCGATATGGATGTGTTCAAGAAGAAGACCGAAAACGTCGGTGCATATGTGCGCCGGGCGATGAGCGAGGACTGGACCAGCACGCTGGACATGTCGCTGTCGCAGTTACGTTACGAAGATTCGAAGAACGGCGTCTTGTTTGCCGCCGGTGACTACTCCTACAAAAATGGTATTTCCACCGGAAATCAACGCGAAGTGCGCTGGTCGAACAATTACCAGGCTGCAGCCGACACCTTGGTGAACTTCGGCGTCGATTCGTCACGCGCGAGCTACACCGGCGAAGGTGACAACGCCTATGACATGCTCAAAACAAACCTGGCTTACTACGCAGGCGTCACGCAAAACCTGGGCAAACTCACGCTGCAAGGCAATGTGCGCCAGGACCAATTAGTGACGGAAAACACCGTTTCGGGCAGCACCGGTCGCAGTGACCAATCGGCGAACTCTGGACTATTGGGCTTGGGTTACCGCCTTGATGAGCAGTGGAAAGTGACCGGGTCATTGTCCGCCGGCTTTCGGGCGCCCACGGCTTATGAAGTGGCTGCGACCCCGCTTGTCAAACCAGAGTTTCACCACAGCCAGGAGATCGGATTGGTCTACGCCGCTGGCGTGACCTATGCACGGGCGGTCTATTTTGAAACCCGCACTGACGACGCCATCACCTCGGACGATGGCTGGCCTGAGATTTACAGCAATGTGGGGCGCACGGAAAACAAGGGTTTGGAGGCGGTACTTCAAACCCAATGGTGGGGCAACCGCGTGCGGGTTTCTCTGGTGTCCCAAGACCCCAAAAACTTGAGCACTGGCGTGGCGCTGGCGCGCCGGGCACGCAACTACGGCAGCGTTGACGTCTCGCGCATGGTGGCGGGCTATGAGCTCGGCGCCAAGCTCTATGGCGCCGACGAGCGCAAGAACAGCCAGTACGACAGCGTGGTGCTGGCCGGTTACAGCCTCTGGTCCTTCTATGCCAGCCGGCAAATCGATAGCGAATGGACACTGCGCGCGCGGGTTGAAAATGCCTTTGACCGCCAGTACCAACTCGCCTCGGGCTACAACACGCCGGGCGCGGGTGCTTTTGTTACCCTGCAATACCAGCCCAAATAGGTTCATGCCCGACCTCTCCCCCCAACGCATTGTCTGCCTGACCGAAGAAACCACGGAATGGTTGTACTTGCTCGGGCAGGAGCGGCGCATTGTGGGGATTTCGGGTTACACCGTGCGCCCGGCGCGCGCGCGACAAGAAAAGCCCAAGGTGAGCGCGTTTTTGAGCGCCAAGATCGACAAGATCTTGGCGCTGCAGCCCGACTGCGTGTTTGGGTTTTCGGACCTGCAGGCCGATATTGCGGCCTTGCTCATTCGCCAGGGCGTGCAAGTCACGGTGTTTAACCAACGCAGCGTGGCCGAGATTTTTTCTATGCTGTACCAAGTGGCAGCTATGGTGGGTGAGGCCGCGCAAGGCATGCAGCGCATTGCCGCTATGCAGCAAGGGCTGGACCAAATGCGTTTGGAAGTGGCTGCGCTCGAGGCGCAGGGCGCGCGCCGGCCGCGCGTGTTTTTTGAAGAGTGGGACGTGCCCCACATCAGCGCTATTCGCTGGGTGTCCGAACTCATGGGCATCGCCGGGGGCGACGATATTTTTCCTGAGCTGGCGCACGAGTCGCTGGGCAAGAACCGCATCATTGCCGACGGCGCCGAGATCGTGCGGCGTAACCCGGACATCATCATGGGTTCGTGGTGCGGCAAGAAGTTTCGGCCTGAGGCGGTGGCCGCGCGCCCCGGTTGGGCGCAGGTGGCTGCGGTGCGCGACGGCGCCTTGTTTGAAATCAAATCCCCGCTGATCTTGCAACCCGGCCCTGCGGCCCTGACCGACGGCGTGGCCGCGCTGCACCGCATTTGCCGTGACTGGATGCGGGCGCCTGTGGGGCGGGCTGCGGCATGAAGGCCGTAGCGTTCTTGCTAGCGGTGTTGGCGCTGCTGTGGGGCGTACCAGCCCAAGCCGCCACCAGCGCCACCGTGCTGGACGACCGGGGCGCGGTAGTGCCGCTTTTGCCCGTGCCCCAGCGCATCGTCAGTCTGTTGCCTTCGCTGACCGAATCCGTGTGCGCCCTGGGCCAGTGCGCCAAATTGGTGGGCGTGGACCGCTATTCCAATTACCCGGCCAGCGTGCGCGCGCTGGCGAGCGTGGGCGGCGGGTTAGACCCGAACATCGAAGCCATCGTGGCGCTCAAGCCCGACCTGGTGCTGGTGGCCACCTCGGCGCCCGGCACCGAGCGTCTGCGCGCTCTGGGCCTGCGCGTGGTAGCCCTGGAGCCCAAAGACTACGTAAACGCGGTGCGCGTGCTGGGTACGCTGGGCCAGCTACTGGGCGTGGACTCGGCCAAGGCCGTGGTGCAAACCATGGAATCCGATATGCGCGCTGCGGAAGCGCAAGTGCCCATGGGCGCGCGCGGCAAGCGGGTGTACTTTGAGGTGAGCCCGGGCCCGTATGCGGCCAGCACCTCGTCCTTTTTGGGCCAGACGCTGGAGCGACTGGGCCTGCAAAACATTGTGGCGGGCAGCCTGGGGCCTTTTCCTAAGGTCAACCCAGAGTTTGTGGTGCGGGCGCAGCCCGACGTGATTTTGATCGGCGACAGCAACGCCGATGCCATGCAAAGCCGCCCTGGCTGGGCGAGCCTGACTGCCCTGCAAGCGCGCCGCGTGTGCGCTTTCAACAAAGAAGACGCCGATATCTTGGTGCGTCCCGGCCCGCGCATGGCCCAAGGGGCGATGCTGGTGGCGCGCTGCTTGCAAACCGTCTACGGCGCTGCCCCCGCATTGGCGAACACCAAGGCGGGCGCGCTATGAAGCAGTGGGTGCGCCAGCGGCCCTTAGCGCTGGCCGCTGGACTGGCGCTGTTGTCGCTGATCTTGCTGGGCGCGGGCGCTTGCGTGGGCAGCACTGGCCTGCAAAGCGTGCGCGAGGTCTGGAGCGATGCTGTGTCGCGGCAAATCGTATGGGACATTCGGCTACCGCGCAGCGCCGGTGCCTGGGCTGCGGGCGCCTTGCTTGGTCTGGCCGGGGCGGTGGCGCAGGGCTTGTTTCGCAATCCGCTAGCAGACCCCTATTTGCTGGGCAGCGCGGCCGGCGCCTCTTTGGGCGTGTGCGTGGCCTTGGCGCTTTTAGGCGCGTCACCCGTGGTCGCACCTTGGTTGCTGCAACTTGGCACCACGGGAGCGGCTTTTGTGGGCGCCACGGCGGCGGTGATGTTGACACTGGCGCTGGCGCGCGGCGTGCAGCAGACCTTGCGTCTGCTGTTGGCTGGGGTGGTGGTGGGCGTGGTGCTGGGGGCGGCCAGTTCTTTGGTGTTGTTGGTGCAGCCGCAGCTCATGCAGGCCATGCAGGGATTCATGTTGGGCAGCACCGCGCTGGTGGGCTGGGGCGCTTGTGTGCTGATGCTGGGCGGCTGGTGCCTGTGCATGGCGCTGGCCTGGGGCCTGAGCCCGGTGCTCGACGGCTTGTCGCTGGGTGAAAGCACGGCTGCCAGTCTGGGCCTGCCGGTGGTGCCCATGCGCATGGCGCTGGTGCTGGTGCTTGCGCTGGCCACCGGCACCGCCGTGGCGCACACCGGGCTGATTGCTTTTGTCGGCCTGGCCGCGCCGCACTTGGTGCGGGCTATGGCGCGCGCGGGCCATGCGCGCCTGGTGCTCTTGTCGAGTTTGATGGGCGGCGCTTTGCTGCTGGGCGCAGACCTGCTGGCGCGCAGTTTGATCGCACCCCAAGAATTGCCCGTAGGCGTGCTGACCGCCGTGCTGGGCGGCGGCTACTTGCTGTGGCTGATGCACCGGCAAAACCCGGTGGCCGTGGGGTCTAAACCATGACGGCGAGCATGAAGCCGACAACCCTGGTCGCGCTGAGCGCCCAAGGTGCTGGCGCCCGGCTGGGCAATACGCAGGTGCTGCGAGGCCTGGATTTGCAGATCGAAGCCGCGCGCTGGACCAGCATCGTTGGGCCTAACGGCGCGGGCAAGTCCACCTTGCTCAAGGTGCTGGCCGGGCTGATGACGCACACGGGCGTGGTGCACTTGCAAGGCCACCCCCTGGCGGCGTGGCCGGCACGCCAGCGCGCTCAGCAACTCGCATGGCTGGGCCAAAGCGAAGGCGCAGGCGACGATTTGACGGTGTGGGACGTGGCGCTTTTGGGTCGCCTGCCGCACCAGGCCTGGCTGGGCAAACCTAGCCCCGAAGACTATGCGGCGGTGGAAAACGCTCTGCGCCAGACCCAAGCCTGGGACTGGCGCGAGCGCACCCTGGGCCAGCTCTCGGGCGGCGAACGCCAGCGCGTGCTCCTGGCGCGCGCCCTGAGCGTGCAAGCGCCCGTGCTGCTGATGGACGAACCCCTGGTCAATCTCGACCCGCCGCACCAGGCCGACTGGCTGCACATCGTGCGCACGCTGGTGGCCCGTGGCACCACGGTGGTCAGCGTGCTGCATGAAATTTCCATGGCCTTGCACTCCGACACCCTGGTGGTGATGGCGCAGGGCCGCATTTGCCACCAAGGCCCGTGCGCAGACCCGGCGAGCCACCGTGCGCTCGAAGCGGTGTTTGAGGGTCGTATTGCCATCCACGCGGTGCAGGGCCAGTGGGTGGCGCTGCCGCGCACAAGCAAGGCATGAGCGCCAAGTGCGTCATGGTGCTGGGCACCACCAGTGGCGCGGGCAAAAGCTGGCTGACCACTGCGCTGTGCCGCTACTACGCGCGCCAGGGCTTGAAAGTAGCACCCTTCAAGGCGCAAAACATGAGCAATAACGCCCGCGTTGTGGCGGCCTGGCCCAGCTCAGACACCGACGCGGCGCCTAGCGAACTAGACGCCGAAATCGGCAGCGCCCAGTATTTCCAGGCCCTGGCCGCGCGCGCGCAGCCCGATGTGCGTATGAACCCGCTGCTGCTCAAGCCCGAGCGCGACACCCACAGCCAGGTGGTTTTGCTAGGGCGCGTCAGCACCGCCTTGTCCGACATGCCTTGGCGCGAGCGCAGCAGCCACGTCTGGCCGGCCATTACGCAGTCGCTGGACGCGCTGCGCGCTGAAAACGATGTGGTGGTGATTGAAGGCGCAGGCTCCCCGGCTGAGATCAATCTGTCTAGCAGCGACATCGTCAACATGCGCGTGGCCTTGCACACCCAGGCCGCCTGCCTGCTGGTGACCGACATTGACCGCGGCGGCGCCTTTGCCCATTTGTACGGCACCTGGGCGCTGTTGCCGCAGGCCGAGCGTGCGCTGATAAAAGGCTTTGTGCTCAACAAGTTTCGTGGCGACGCCGCTTTGTTGGCGCCGGGGCCGCAAATGCTGCAAGACCTGACAGGCACTCCCACCGTGGCCACGCTGCCCATGTGGTGGCAGCACGGTTTGCCCGAAGAAGACGGCCTGTTTGACGAACGCAGCCTGGCGCGGGGCGCGGTGCGCACCACGGTGGCGGTGGTGGCCTACCCGCGCATCAGCAACCTAGACGAGTTTCAGCCGCTCAAGAACATACCTGGCCTGCGCCTGCAGTGGGTGCGCAGCCCGTCCGAGCTGGCCGGTTTGGCCGCGAGCGACTGGATCATCCTGCCGGGCTCCAAAAACACCAGCTGCGACCTGGTCTGGCTGCGCAGCCAGGGGCTCGACCAGACGGTGGCCGCGCATGCGGCGCGCGGTGGGGCGGTGCTGGGCATTTGCGGCGGTTTGCAGATGTTGGGCGAGGCGCTGATTGACCCGCACGGCATTGACGGCAACGCGCCGGGACTGGGCTTGCTGCCACTGGTCACGGTGTTTGAAACTGAGAAAACCGTGCGCCGCGCCGCCAGCCGCTTTCAGACCGCACTGCCCGCGTCAACATCGCCCTGGCAGGCGCTTGATGGCGTGGCGGTCATGGGCTATGAAATCCACCATGGCCAAACCCAGGTGCACAGCGCCATGCTGGCGCATGGCCACCAAGCGCATGTGGTGCTGGGTGATGGTCTGGGCTGGCAAAACGGGCAGGGCAATGTGATGGGCATTTATCTGCACGGCCTGTTTGAAGACGGCGCCGCTTTGCAAGCCCTGTTTGGCGGCCATTTGGCGGGCCCGGTGCCCACGCTGGATTCGGTGTTTGAGGGGCTAGCCGATTTTGTGGACGCGCATTTTTCGCCTGGGGTGCTTGACGGCTTGCTGGTCTAAGCCACAGTGCTGTCCTAGCTACGGGTGCTAGCCTTTTGTGCGCCGAGGGCAACGGGGTGAATGCTTCCGCGAATGTCCCCCGAACCGGGCTTCGCCCGGTTCTCCTCCTTCATTTCGCTGCACCATCCACCCCGTTACCCTCGGCAGCCGGCGTTGTGGGTAAGCCAGTCTTGAATTCTTGTTTTCCCGCTAGCAACACTTGCAGACGCAGGACGGCATGGCGCTTGGCGCAGTGAGGTAAAGGAGGAGGCCGCAGGCCGGGGGACACGAACGGAGCTGAGTGCCATGGCGGTCTGCGTCCGAGGTGCTTTCATTGCGAGCCCACCAAAGTTCAACTCTTTCCCTTAAACCCACAAACCCCCGCCACCGCACAGTTCTCGCAGTCTGGCGTGCGGGCCTTGCACACATAGCGGCCGTGCAAGATGAGCCAGTGGTGGGCGTCTACCAGGTATTTTTTGGGGATGCGCTTGAGCAGTTTGAGTTCGACTGCCAGCGGCGTTTTGCCCGGTGCCAGCCCCGTACGGTTGCCCAGGCGGAAAAGATGGGTGTCCACCGCCATGGTCGGTTCGCCAAAGGCCACGTTGAGCACCACGTTGGCGGTTTTGCGTCCCACGCCGGGCAGGGCTTCGAGCGCCTCACGGGTACGCGGCACCACGCCGCCGTGCTGCGCCACCAAAATTTCACAGGTTTGCAGCAAATGGCGCGCCTTGCTGCGAAACAGACCGATGGTTTTGATCTGCGCCTCCAGGCCGGCCAGGCCGAGCGCAATGATTTTTTGCGGCGTATTGGCCACCGCAAACAGACCGCGCGTGGCCTTGTTCACGCCTACGTCGGTGGCCTGGGCGGACAGCAGCACGGCGGCCAGCAACTCGAACACGCTGGCGTAGTGCAGCTCGGTTTGCGGGTGCGGATTGGCTGCCTGCAGGGTGGCAAAAAAGGTCTCGATCTGGGTGGCGTTCATAGCGTGGAAGGTTTGGCGGGCGGTTTGAAAAGAAGACAATAGCGACAAAACCACACGGACAAGATACACCATGCCCCTGCAATTCGCCGACCGCCTGCAAAACATCGAAACCTCTGCCATCCGCGAGCTATTTAAGCTGCTGGGCAAGCCCGGCATCATCAGCTTTGCCGGGGGCTTTCCTGACCCCGCGCTGTTTGACGTCGAAGGCCTCAAGATGTCATCGGAGGCCGTGCTCTCCAACAACCCCGGTCCGGTGCTGCAATATGGCGCCACCGAAGGCTGGGGCCCTTTGCGCGAGCAGATCAGCCACTTTATGGCGGGCAAGGGCGCAACGGTTGCGCCCGACGGCCTGATCGTCACTACCGGCAGCCAGCAGGCGCTGGACCTGATTGGCAAGACCATGATCTCGCCCGGCGACAAGGTGATTGTGGAGGCGCCCACGTTTTTGGCCACCATCCAGTGCTTTCGCCTCTACGGCGCGCATTTGATTGGCGCGCCGATTGACGCCCATGGCGTGGACGTGGAACGGCTGGAGCAACTGATTGCCGAGCACCAACCCAAACTCGTCTACCTGATCCCCACTTTTGGCAACCCCAGCGGCGCCACCCTGAGCCTGGAGCGCCGCCTGCGCGTGTTGGAAATCGCCGCGCGCACCCACACCCTGATCGTGGAAGACGACCCCTACGGCGAGCTGTACTTTGACCAGGCGCCGCCACCGAGCTTGCTCGCGCTGAGCGACCAAGTGCCGGGCAGCCGCGACTATCTGGTGCATTGCGGCAGCCTGAGCAAGATTTTGAGCCCGGGCCTGCGCGTGGGCTGGATGATTGCGCCGCCCGAGTTGCTGGCGCGCGCCACCATGTGCAAGCAGTTCAGCGACGCCCACACCAGCAACCTTACCCAAGCAGTAGGCGCGCACTACCTCACCCTGGGCCGCCTGGACGTCGCGCTGGGGGCCGTGCGCCGCACTTACGCCGAGCGCGCCCGCGTAATGGCAGCCAGCTTGCAGCGCATACTGGGCGAGGCCATTGCTTTTGACGCGCCGCAGGGCGGCATGTTCTTTTGGGCGCGCCTGACCGGCGCCAACGGTGGCCCCGCCAACGCGGCTGAATTTGCCAAGCGTGCCATTGCGCAACTGGTGGCGTTTGTGCCGGGCGCGCCTTTTTACGCCCATGATCCAGATGTAGCCACCCTGCGCCTGAGTTTTGCCACCGCCGACGTGGCCAAGATTGAAGAAGGTGTTGCCCGCCTGGGCGCCGCCCTGTGACGGGCGCTTCCGGCGCACCAAGTGGGAGGCGCGTGCTGTCCCATGTGGAGCTGGGTGCAGTCTTGTGTTTCGTGGCCGGGGCCATCAACGCTGGCGGCTTTTTGGCGGTGGGTATGTACACCTCGCATATGAGCGGCGTGGCCTCGTCCATGGCCGACAACGCGGTGCTGGGCCAATGGCTGTCAGTGTGGATTGGCCTGTGGAGTCTGCTGGCCTTTGTGGGTGGCGCCATGATCACGGCGCTGATGGTGCGTTGGGCCCTGCGGCGCAATCTGCGCAGCGCCTACAGCCGCCCGCTCCTTGTCGAAGCCCTGCTGCTGCTGGTGTTTGGCCTGTTTGGCGCGGCCATCGATGCGCGCAGTGTGGCGCTGGTGCCCTATGCGGTGGTATTGCTGTGCTTCATCATGGGGCTGCAAAACGCCCTCATTACCAAGCGCTCCAACGCCGAGATCCGCACCACGCACATCACTGGACTGGTGACCGATCTGGGCATTGAGCTGGGCAATCTGGTCTACATCAACCGCAGCTTTCCCGAGGCCAAAAAGGTGCGCGCCAACCGCGGCAAGATCGCTAGCTACCTCAAACTTTTGGGCAGCTTTGTGCTGGGTGCGCTCATCGGGGCTTGGGGCTTCAAAGCGGTGGGCTATGTTGCCACCGTGCCGCTGGCCTTGGTGCTCGTAGCGCTGGTAGTGCGGCCCGTGTTGTTTGACTTTCACGCCTGGCGCCTGCGCCTGCAGGCTCGCCTGTGATGGGGCCTGTAATGGCGCCAGACCGCCGCCAGCTGCTGCGCTGGGCCACGGCGGCCAGCAGCGCTATCTGGTTGCCGCGCAGCACCTGGAGCCAGACGCGTGCGCTGGACGACCCTTTTTTTTGCGGCGTGGCCAGTGGCTCGCCGACCGCAGACGGCGTGGTCTTGTGGACCCGCTTGGACCCCAAAGCCCTACGTCCCGCCGCCGACGGCACGGCTGCGGTGCGCTGGGAACTGGCGCACGACGCGCAGTTTGCCCGCGTGGTGCAACGCGGCCAAAGCGTGGCCAGCGCGGCGCTGGGCTGGTCGGTGCATGTGGAAGTGGCCGATCTGGAGCCCGCGCGCGCCTACCACTACCGCTTTTTGCTGGGCGACGCAGTCAGCGCCACCGGCCAGACCCGCACCCTGCCCGCGCCCGGCAGCGCGGTGGCGCAGCTCCGGCTGGCCTACGCCTCCTGCCAAAAGTGGGAAGACGGATATTTCAGCGCCTGGCGCCACCTGCTGGCTGACGCGCCCGACCTGGTGCTGTTTTTGGGTGACTACATTTACGAATACCCCGGCACCAGCAGCAAATTGCGAAAGCCCGGTGGCGGCTGGGTGCTGACGCTGGACGACTACCGCGCCCGCTACGCGCTCTACAAAAGCGACCCCGACCTGCAGGCCCTGCACGCCGCCTGCCCCTGGCTCATGACCTGGGACGACCACGAAGTGCAAAACGACTACGCTGGCCTGCAAGCCGGTGACGGCCTGGTCAGCGCGCCGGACTTTGCTGCGCGCCGCGCTGTCGCCTACCAGGCGTATTACGAAAACATGCCGCTGCGCGCCAGCGTGCTCACGCAGGCACTGGGCGGCCTCGGGCAGGGCGCGGAGGTGCGGCTTTATGGCCAACTCTCCTACGGCAATCTGGCGCAGTTGTATTTGCTCGACGCCCGCCAGTACAAAGACCCCCAGGTTTGCAACCCGGATGGCAAAACCGGCTCGTCCATCGTGCGCCCCGAAACTTGCCTGGCTTGGAACGACCCCGCGCGCAGCCTGCTGGGCGGCGCGCAAGAGAAGTGGCTCTCGGGCGCGCTGGCCTCGGCGGCGTCTGGCGGCGCACGCTGGAACGTGCTGGGCCAGCAAACCCTGTTCGGTCCGCGCGACTTTGCGCTGGGGCCTGCGCAAAAGTTCTGGAACGACGGCTGGGACGGCTACAACGCCGCACGCACCCGCCTGACCACCGCGTTGCAACAGCCCGGCGTGGCCAATCCAGTGATTTTTGGCGGCGATGTGCATGAAAACTGGGTCGGCCACGTGATGGCCGACTACGCCCGCCCAGGCAGTAAAAAAGTGGGCGTGGAGTTTTGCGGCACCAGCATCACTTCTAAGGCGGGCAAGGCCGACTCCACCGCCGCTTTGCTGCAAGAAAACCCGCACTTTGTGTTTGCCAATGCGCAATACCGGGGGTATGGCCTGGCCGATTTCACGCCAGGGCAGTTGAATGTGCGGCTGCGGGTGGTGGACGATGTGCAGCGGCAGGACAGTACGGTGCGTACGCTGGCGGCGTTTGCCGTGGAGGTGGGGCGGGCCGAGGTGTTGGCGGTCTAGCGGCGGTCTAACTTTCGCCAAGCTGCGGTGGGGCTTGTTTCATGTCAGCTTTTCCTTTTCCCCCCCCCCTATCCCCCCGGCCCCCTTTCCACCCCGGCGGGGTGGAAAGGGGGAGCCAACGGCCACATTGGGTTTTGTCGCAACGGCCAGGCTTCTACTGGCTTAGCACCTGTGGGTAGGCCTGCGCCACTTTGGAACGGCGCCGTCGCCGCGACGGCGTGCGGGGTTTGGGCCCTTCGGCGGCAGCAAAGATTCGCGGCGAGGCGCCGCTCTTACGAACGACCGCCGCCTATGGCCAGCGTCAGTTCCCGGTGGTGCCGTAGCCGAAGCGAAAAAACCAAATGTGGCTGTTAGCCCCCCTCTCTTGCCCGCTGGGCAAGGGGTTGGGGAGAGAGTGGGCACGCTTCCCCCTATCCCCCCAACCCCCTTTCCACCCCGGCGGGGTAGAAAGGGGGAGCCAACAGCCACATTGGATTTCGTCGCCTCGGCCAGGCTTCTACTGGCTTAGCACCTGTGGGTGTGCCTGCGACACTTGGGCGCGGCGCCGTCGCCGCGACGGCTTTCGGGGTTTGGGGTTCGGGCCTTTCAGCCGCAACGAAGGTTTGCGGCGAGGCGCCGCTCTTACTAAGGTGTGGCGGGGCAGTGACCGCAGCGCCCAAACCCCGAAAGCCGTCGCGGCGACGGCGCCGTTCCAAAGTGGCGCAGGCATACCCACATTTGCAAGGCCAGTAGAAGCCTAGCCGAGGCGACGAAATCAAATGTGGCTGTTTGACCCCCCTCTCTCGCCCGCTGGGCGAGAGAGGGGTTGGGGGAGAGAGTGGGGAGTTACACCAGTACTTCAAGCAGTCGGTCCAAGCCACCAGAGTTGATGGCCACCATCGCCTGCGCCCGCACCGCCGGTTTGGCGTGATAGGCCACCGACAAGCCCGCAGCGCCCATCATCGGCAGGTCGTTGGCGCCGTCGCCCATGGCGATAGCCTGCGAAGGGTCTATGCCCATCTGGGCGCAGGTGTGCAGCAGCATGGTGCGTTTTTCGGCGCCGTCGCAAATGTCACCCCAAGGTTGATCCACCATGCGCCCGGTGAGCAGTCCGCTCGATACTTCGAGTACGTTGGAGCGCGTCCAGTCGATGCGCAGGCGGTCGCGTACGGAGTCGGTAAAGAATGTGAAGCCACCGCTGACCAAAAGCGTTTTCAGCCCCGCCGCCTGGCAGGCGCGCACCAGGTCGGCGGCGCCGGGGTTGAGTTGCAGGCGCTGGTCTAGCACCTGCTGCATATGGCCTACCGTCACCCCGGCCAGCAGGCGCACACGCTGGCGCAGGCTTTCCTTGTAGTCTGCAATCTCGCCGCGCATGGCGGCCTCGGTGATGGCGGCCACTTCTGCCTTGCGCCCGGCAGCGTCGGCAATTTCGTCCACGCACTCAATGTTGATCAGCGTGGAGTCCATGTCAAAGGCGATGAGCTTGAAGTCGGACAGGCGCAGGGGCGGCGTGAAGCCTTGGAGAACGAGGCCGGGGGCGATTTCGGTAGCGTGTTTCATGCAGTCTCTTTGGGGTATGCGCCTGGGGGGTGAGGCGGTTTATCGTTTGCGAGCGCGTGTTCAGGAAAGGGGAGGGGGCGGCGCCTCGAACCAGTTTTCCAGGCGCAGACCTGGCACGCGCGAGAACTCGCGGGTGTTGCGGGTGATTAGCGTCAGGTCGTTGGCCAGTGCAATGCCTGCGATGAACTGGTCTGCCGGGCCTATGGGGGCGCCCGCCAATTCCAGCGTGTGCTTGACCCATGCGGCGAATGCGGCGCTCTTGGCGTCCAACGACAAAACCCGGTAGGCCGCACGCACCGCATCCATGCCTTTTTGTTGGGCTTGTGGCTTGGTGGACCGAAGCAAACCGTACTCGAGTTCAAAAACTACCACCGAGGGCAGCGCGATCTGGCTGGCTTGTACTTGCCGCAAATGCGCGGCCACGTGGCCTTGCTGCCTGAAGAAATAAATCAGGGTGTTGGTGTCGAGCAGGTACATCACCACGCCTCGCGCGGCAGGTCGAGGACTGCGTTGGCGCGTATTTCATCGCTTGTGGGAAAGTCGTTCCAAAGAGGGGCATCTGCGGCGATGGTTTCAAAGAAACCTAGCGCATAGCCATTGGCGTCGACCGCAGGCTTCTGCTCTTTCACCAGTTTAGACACCCAGGCGCTGAGCGACAGGTGCGCCGCTGCTGCTGAAGCTTTGGCGCGTTTGATTGCGTCGTCGTCCATATAAATCGTGACTTGGGACATGGTGAACTCCAAAGCGGGTAAACAATATTTATAAGTGGATGCCAATTATATGCATGACGTTTGCCCATATCACGCCGACACGGCCTCGGCCACCGGTTGCCCCAGGCTGCGCAAGATGTCGCGAACCATCTGCGTGCGGTCTTTCACTTCGGGCAGTTCGCGCTCGATGCGCAGTTTTTCGTTACCCACCAGCTTGATGTGCTTGTTCTTCTGGATCAGGCCGATGATCTTCATGGGGTCAATCGGCGCGTTTTTCTTAAAGGTGATGCTGATGACCCCCGGTGCTGCGTCCACCTTCACCACGCCGTAGGGCTTGGCGATCACGCGCAGGCGGTGCACGTCCACCAAGGTTTGCGCCTGGGGCGGTAGCTTGCCAAAGCGGTCCACGATTTCTTCGAGCAGCGTGTCGATCTGCTCGGTGTTTTTGGCGGTGGCAAACTTTTTGTAAAACGACAGGCGCAAATGCACATCGCCACAAAAGTCGTCGGGCAGGAGCGCCGGGGCGTGCAGGTTGATCTCGGTGGTCACATTGAGCGGGCTGAGCAAATCGGGCTCAATACCGGCTTTGAGGCAGCGCACCGCCTCGGACAGCATTTCGTTATAGAGCTGAAAGCCGACTTCGAGCATATTGCCGCTCTGGTTTTCGCCCAGCACTTCGCCTGCGCCGCGAATCTCAAGGTCGTGCATGGCCAAATAAAAGCCGCTGCCCAGTTCTTCCATCTGCTGGATGGCGTCCAGGCGCTGCTGGGCCTGCTTGGTCAGTCCTTCCAGGTCGGGCACCATCAAATAGGCATAGGCCTGGTGGTGGCTGCGCCCCACGCGCCCGCGCAGCTGGTGCAACTGCGCCAGGCCAAACTTGTCGGCGCGGCTCATCACAATCGTATTGGCGGTGGGCACGTCGATACCGGTCTCGATGATGGTGGAGCACAAGAGCAGGTTGTAGCGCTGGGCAATAAAGTCGCGCATCACAGCCTCCAACTGCCGCTCGGGCATTTGGCCGTGGGCCACGGCAATGCGCGCTTCGGGCAGCAGCTCTTCGAGCCTGGCGCGGCGGTTCTCAATCGTGTCCACCTCGTTGTGCAAAAAGTAGACCTGGCCGCCGCGCTTGAGCTCGCGCAACACCGCTTCGCGGATCACGCCGTTGCCTTCGGTGCGAACAAAGGTTTTGATGGCTAGGCGGCGCTGCGGCGCAGTGGCAATCACGCTCAGGTCGCGCAGGCCCTCCAAGGCCATGCCCAGGGTGCGGGGGATGGGCGTGGCGGTGAGGGTGAGCACGTCCACCTCGGCGCGCAAGGCCTTCATGGCCTCTTTGTGGCGCACGCCAAAACGGTGTTCCTCGTCAATGATCAAGAGCCCCAGGTTTTTGAAATGCGTGTCTTGGCTCAGCAGCTTGTGCGTGCCGACCACGATGTCGATGGTGCCATCGGCCACGCCCTTGAGCGCGGCGGTGATCTCTTTGCCACTGCGAAAACGGCTCATCTCCGCCACTTTGACCGGCCATTTGCCGAAGCGGTCTATTAGCGTCTGGTAATGCTGTTCAGCCAAAAGCGTGGTGGGCGCCAGCAGCGCCACTTGCTTGCCGCCGGTAATGGCGATAAAGGCGGCGCGCAGGGCGACTTCGGTCTTGCCAAAGCCCACATCGCCGCACACCAGCCGGTCCATGGGGCGCGGGCTGATCATGTCCTGGATGACTGCGTGGATGGCGGCTTTTTGGTCCGGCGTTTCTTCAAAGCCGAAGTCGTTGGCAAAGGTCTCGTAGTCGGTGGGCGAGTAGCGGAAGGCGTGGCCCTCGCGCGCAGCGCGGCGGGCGTAGATGTTGAGCAGCTCGGCCGCCGCATCGCGCACTTGTTCTGCGGCGCGGCGCTTGGCTTTTTCCCACTGGCCCGAGCCCAGGCGGTGCAAGGGCGCCTCGTCGGCGCTCACGCCGGTGTAGCGGCTGATCAGCTGCAACTGGCTGACCGGCACATACAAAATGGCTTTGTCGGCATATTCCAGGTGCAAAAACTCTTGCAGCTCGGGCTCGCCCTGGGCGTTTTTGTTGCCCATGTCCAGGTGCACCAGGCCGGTGTAGCGGCCAATTCCGTGGCTGGAGTGCACCACCGGGTCGCCGATTTTGAGCTCACTCAGGTCCTTGATCAGCGCTTCGACGTCGCTCACCTGCTCCTGCTTTTTGCGCCGGCGCGTGGTGGGGCCTGCGGCAAACAGCTCGGTCTCGGTCACCAAATCCACGCCGTGCGCCAGCCAGCGAAAGCCTACGTTTAGGGACGCAGTGGCCATGCCCAAGGGCTCGTCGCTGGCCAAAAACTCGGCCAGGCTGTCAAACGCCGGGGGCCGCAGGTTGCTGGCGTGCAAAAAGTCCAGCAAGCTGGTTTGGCGGCCTTGGCTCTCGGCCAACACCAACACGCGGTGCGCGGTGTTGGCCATATGGCTTTTGAGCTGCAAAAGCGGGTCTTCCACACCGCGCACCGCGGCCACCGGGGGCATGGCGTCAAATTCGGCGTAGGGGCTTGTAGCGCCCGGTTCGGTGGCCAGTGGGCGAATGGCCAGTTGCGCGTAGTCGCGCGCGGCGGCGTAAAACTGCTCTATGCCCAAAAACAAGGCCTCGGGCGGCAGCACCGGGCGCTCGGGGTCGCCGTGCACCAGGCGGTAGCGGTCTTTGGTGTCTTGCCAAAAGCGCTGGAAAGACGGCTCCAGATCGCCGTGCAGCACCACGGTGGCTTGCGTGCCCAGGTAGTCGAACACCGTGGCGGTGGTGTCAAAAAACAGCGGCAGGTAGTACTCAATGCCCGCCGTGGCCACACCAGCGCCCATGTCTTTGTAGATGCGGCTTTTGGTTGGGTCGCCTTCCAAGAGCTCGCGCCAGCGGCTGCGAAACTTGGCGCGCGCGGCCTCGTCCATCGGAAATTCGCGCCCGGGCAGCAAGCGCACCTCGGGCACCGGGTAAAGGCTGCGCTGGCTGTCGGGGTCGAAAGTGCGGATGCTATCAATCTCGTTGTCAAACAAATCCACCCGAAAGGGAACGAGCGAACCCATAGGGAACAAATCAATCAGCCCGCCGCGCACCGCGTATTCGCCGGGGCTGACCACTTGCGTGACGTGGCTGTAGCCCGCGAGCGTGAGTTGGGCCTTGAGTTTGGCCTCGTTGAGCTTTTGCCGCACCTTGAACTCAAAGGTGTAGCCAGCCAAAAAAGCCGGAGGTGCGAGCCGGTAGAGCGCAGTGGTAGCTGGCATCAGCACCACGTCGGCGCCTTGTTCATAGTCGCGCTGGCTGATGCGCCACAGCGTGGCCAGGCGCTCGCTGATCAGGTCTTGGTGCGGCGAAAAGGTGTCGTAGGGCAGGGTCTCCCAGTCCGGAAACACGGTGCAACGCAGCTCGGGCGCAAAAAACACCATCTCGTCCATCAGGCGCTGGGCGTCGGCGGCGTCGGCGGTGACGATGGCCGTCATGCGGCCCGCGGCTTTGTCCCGCTGGGCCAGCTGGGCCAGCAGCACCGCGTCGGCGGAGCCGACGGGGCGAGGCAGCGAGAAACGTTTACCAGGGGAGAGCGTGGGAAGGGTCATGGAACAATACAAATACAAAAACCCCCGGCGGCCCCAAGAGGGGGTGTACGGGGGTGAGAAACCAGGTGCGCCGCTGATTTTAGAATGCCCATTCCAAAACGGACGCCGCCCGTGCGGACGCCCTTAGGATCCATGCCAGTTCCCATGCCCATTTCGCCACCCAAGCCCGACGGCCCCCAGCGTTACTACGCCCTGGTGCCCTGCGCGGGTGCGGGCAGCCGCGCGGGCATGGCCAGTCCCAAGCAATACCAAACAGTGGCCGGTCAGCCCCTGGTGATGCACACGCTGTGGGCGCTGGCCGGGGTGGCGCGCCTGCATGCTGGCCTGGTGGTTTTGTCGCCGGACGACGGCTTTGTCTGGCCCCAAGGTCCGCAGTGGCCGGCGCGCTTTAGCCGCGCAAACTGCGGGGGAGACAGCCGGGCGCACAGCGTGTTCAACGGTCTGCAGGCCTTGCGTGACGCGGGCGCACGCGACCACGACTGGGTGCTGGTGCACGACGCAGCGCGTTGCCTGATTACGGCCGCGCTGGTGGACGCCCTGATAGACGCCTGCGCCGATGACGCGGTGGGCGGCCTCTTGGCGCTGCCCTTGCCCGACACTTTGAAGCGCGCCGTAGACGGCCGAGTGGCTGCCACCGTGCCGCGCGAGGACAAATGGCTGGCCCAAACGCCGCAAATGTTCCGCTTGGGTGCTCTGCAACAAGCCCTGGTCGCCCAAGTCCCCACAGGTTTTGCCGGCGTAACCGACGAGGCCAGCGCGCTGGAAATGGCAGGATTGCAGCCGCTGCTGGTTGTTGGCAGCGCCCATAACTTCAAGGTCACCTACGCACAAGACTTTGCGTTGGCGCAGGCGGTGCTACATAGCCGCAGCGACGTTGCGCAGAAAGAAAATCCATGACAAACATCCGCATCGGCGAAGGCTGGGACATTCACGCTCTGGTGGAGGGACGCCCGCTCATCCTGGGCGGAGTGGAAATTCCCCACAGCAAAGGCCTGCTAGGCCATTCGGATGCCGACGCCTTATTGCACGCCATCACCGACGCCATTCTGGGTGCAGCCGCCCTAGGCGATATAGGCAGCCATTTTCCAGACACGGACGCGCAGTTCAAAGGCGCAGATTCAGCCGCGCTGCTGCGTGAAGTGGCTAGTGTGGTGCGCGCACAAGGTTTTGAGATTAGCAATGTGGACAGCACTGTCATTGCCCAGGCGCCCAAGCTGGCGCCGCACATTGGCGCCATGCGCTACAGAATTGCCCAGGCGTTGGGGGTGTTGGTAGACCAGGTCAACGTGAAAGCCAAGACGGCTGAAAAAATGGGCCCGGTAGGTGAGGGCCGCGCCATTGAGGCGCGCGCAGTGGTCTTGCTGGTGAAAAACGCCTGAAAGCAAAAAGCCCATCGCAGTGGATGGGCTTTTGCAGCTAGAAAAATTTGGAGCGGGAAAAGAGGCTCGAACTCTCGACCTATACCTTGGCAAGGTATCGCTCTACCAACTGAGCTATTCCCGCATTTGACCTCTTGCGTGGTCTTTAAGAAGCACATTGGTGCGCACTACTTAAATCTGGTGGCCTGGGGCGGAATCGAACCACCGACACAAGGATTTTCAATCCTCTGCTCTACCGACTGAGCTACCGGGCCTGAGCCAAAGATTGTAACATCACAAATTTCCGGCCCGGGCCGCAAAGGCACGAAGCGCGTACATGTTGCGCCCTTGGGAACTGCAATCTGCCCGCTGATAAGAAGCCTTTGCGGAACCCTAAAAATTTGACTTTGGTCCCGCCGACAGGAATCGAACCTGTATTTCACGCTTAGGAGGCATGCGCACTATCCATTGTGCTACGGCGAGGGACAGGGCATTTTAGGGGCGGCGCTGCGCCCAACTCGCCGGGGCTAGCAGCGCTACTTGGTCAGCAGCCGCATCGCCTCTTCCAGCCCCTTGAGCGTGAGCGGATACATGCGTTGCTGCATCAGCTGCTGTATGACACTGATGCTTTGGCGGTATTGCCACACGCCCTGGGGCTCGGGGTTGATCCAGGCAAACTTCGGAAAAGCGCTGGTCAGGCGCTGCAGCCAGTCTGCGCCGGGTTCTTCGTTGTTGTATTCAACGCTGCCGCCGGGTTGCAAAATCTCGTAGGGGCTCATGGTGGCGTCGCCCACGAAGATCAGCTTGTAGTCCTTGTTGTACTTGCGGATGATGTCCCAGGTGGCAAATTTTTCGGCGAAGCGGCGCCGGTTGTTTTTCCACATAAAGTCATAAACGCAGTTGTGGAAGTAATAAAACTCAAGGTGCTTGAATTCGGTTTTGGTGGCCGAAAACAGCTCTTCCACACGCGCAATATGGTCGTCCATGGTGCCGCCCACGTCCATGAGTAGCAGCACTTTGACGTTGTTATGCCTCTCGGGGCGCATCTTGATGTCCAGGTAGCCCGCGTTAGCCGCTGTTTTGCTGATGGTTTCGTCCAGATCGAGCTCTTCCTCATGGCCTTCGCGGGCAAACTTGCGCAGGCGGCGCAGTGCCACCTTGATGTTGCGCGTTCCCAGCTCCTGCGTATCGTCGTAGTCTTTGTAGGCGCGTTGGTCCCAGACTTTTACGGCGCTGCGGTTGCGGCTTTTGTCTTGTCCTATGCGAATGCCTTGCGGGTTTTGCCCGAAGGCGCCAAAAGGCGAGGTGCCGCCGGTGCCGATCCACTTTGATCCGCCTTCATGGCGCTCTTTCTGCTCCTCAAAGCGCTTTTTCAGCGTCTCCATCAGCTCGTCCCAGCCCATTTTTTCAATTTTGGCCAGTTCTTCGGGGCTGAGTTGCAGTTCCAGGTTTTTGCGCAGCCATTCCAGCGGCACTTCTTTGGTGAAGTCGGCAATCGTCTCCACGCCCTTGAAATAGGCGGCAAACGCGCGGTCAAACTTGTCATAGTGCTTCTCGTCTTTCACCAGCGCGGCGCGGCTCAGGTAATAGAAGTCGTCAATTTTGTAACCGCTGCTGTAGGCCTCGTCAAAGGTGTCTGTTTGCGAAGGCTCAGCGTTGGGGCCGACTACGCCTTTTTGCAGCGCTTCGAGCAGTGTCAAAAATTCTTTGACAGATACCGGTAGTTTGGCGCTTCGCAGCGTATAAAAAAAATCGAGCAGCATGGTGGTGTGTTTCAGCGCGGTTTGTTCAGGCTATGCAGGAGTTGCGCTTTGACTTCAGGCCATTCGCCCACGCGCAAGCTGTACATCACGGTGTCGCGGATGGTGCCGTCGCGGCGCAGGGCGTGGCCGCGCAAGACGCCGTCTTTGTGCGCACCCAGGCGCTCGATCGCGGCCTGCGAGGCAAAGTTGAAGTTGTCGGTGCGCCAACCCAAGACATTGCAGCCCAAAGTCTCAAATGCGTGGGTCATGAGCAGCAATTTGCAGGTGCTGTTGACATGGGTGCGTTGCACGCTTTTGGCGTACCAGGTGTAGCCAATTTCCACCCGTTTTACGGCGGGCACGATGTCGTGGTAACTGCTACTGCCAAGCACGCGGCCGCTGGCCTCGTCCAGCACGCAAAAGGCAAAGCGGTTGCCCACCTCGCGCATCGCCAGTGCATCTTCAATGTATTTGCGGGTGTCTTGCGGCTCGGGCACCGAGGTGACGCGGATATTCCACAGCGCGCCGTCGGCCGCTGCTGCGCGCAGGCCGGCTTCGTGTTCCAGCGCCAGAGGCGCCAGGGTGATGCCTCGCAAAGTGAGGGTGGTGGGTTCTACAAAGGCCATGGAAATTCGCTTTATTCTTTGTCGCTGCGGCTACGCTGCCAGCGACGCGCCAGTTGCAGGCCCAATCCGCCGCCCAAGCCCACTAGCAAAATCGCCACCGTGCTGGCCGTACCGTATCCGGGAGCAAAAATATCCAGGCCCAGCAGCTTTGCGCCCCAGTAACCGGCCAGCGAACCGCCCAGAAAGCCGATGGCGTCGGACAGGCCGACGGCAAAAAAGTCAATTTTTTTGGGTTCGGTCATATCAACGGTTGTTGCGTTGCATGAACATCAGCTTTTCAAACAGACTTACATCCTGCTCGTTCTTCAGCAGCGCGCCCACCAGCGGGGGGATGGCCATTTTTTCGTCCTTGGACTGCAGTGCCGACAAGGGAATGTCTTCGGCTAACAGCAGTTTGAGCCAGTCCAGCAACTCGCTGGTGGACGGTTTCTTCTTCAGGCCGGGCAGGTTGCGCACCTCGTAGAAGGTCTTCATGGCGGCCGTAAGCAGCTCTTTTTTCAGACCAGGAAAGTGCACGTCCACGATGCTTTGCATGGTGGCAGCTTCGGGGAACTTGATGTAGTGGAAAAAGCAGCGGCGCAAAAACGCATCTGGCAACTCTTTTTCGTTGTTGGAGGTAATAAACACCAACGGGCGGTGTTTGGCACGGATCAGTTCGCGGGTCTCGTAGCAGTAAAACTCCATGCGGTCGATTTCGCGCAGCAAGTCGTTGGGGAACTCGATGTCAGCCTTGTCGATCTCATCAATCAGCAGCGCCACCGGCGTCTCACTCGTAAAAGCTTGCCACAGAACGCCCTTGACAATGTAGTTATGGATGTTTTTGACCCGCTCACCACCGTCGATGTCGGAGAGTTGCGAGTCGCGCAGGCGGCTCACGGCGTCGTATTCGTACAAGCCTTGCTGTGCCTTGGTGGTCGATTTGATGTGCCACTGCAGCAAAGGCAGGTTCAGCGCCGACGCCACCTCTTCGGCCAGCATGGTTTTGCCAGTGCCGGGTTCGCCCTTGACCAGCAAGGGCCGCTGCAGCGTAGCTGCCGCATTGACCGAAAGCATCAGGTCCTGGGTCGCGATGTAATTTTTTGTACCGTTGAATTTCATGGAAGGGGCAATCGAACTGGACGAGGGTGGAAATCAAAAAATCAGCAGCAAAGACACCCAAGGGTGGCGGGCTACTGGACAAAGGGCGGCGGCGCAATATGCATCGGCTTGGCCGATATAATCCGAACAGCCGATTTATACCAATACCCTTTCGATTGTCTGCGCAAAATGAATCTATCGCTTCGCTCCCTGACCGCACTTTTTGTCGCTTCTGTGACGATCCTTTCTGCCCAAGCCCAGGAAATCAAAGGTGACGCCGCTGCCGGCCTCAAGAAAAACGCCATGTGCATCGGTTGCCATGGCATCGTTGGCTACCAAGCCAGCTTCCCCGAAATTTACAAGGTGCCCAAGATTTCCGGTCAAGGCGAGAAGTACATCGTCTCCGCCTTGAACGCCTATAAAAAGGGCGAGCGCAAGCACCCCTCGATGCGCGGCATCGCAACATCCTTGAGCGACCAGGACATGGCTGATCTGGCTGCTTTCTATTCCGCCAGCGGTGTGGATGCCAATGCTAAACCTCTGGAAAAAGCCGCCGACGGCTCGGCCAAAGCCGTCGAATTGGTTGCCAAAGGCGCTTGCAGCTCGTGTCACGGCGAGAGCCTGAACAAGCCCATCGACCCGAGCTACCCCAAGCTTGCCGGCCAATACAGCGACTATTTGTTTGTCGCCCTGAAGGCCTATAAAACTGAAGGCAACCCCCAAATCGGCCGTGGCAACGCGATCATGGGTGGCGTGGCCAAGCAGTTTTCCAATGCCGAGTTGAAGGTTTTGGCCAATTACCTCGGTGGTTTGCCTGGCGAACTCAAGACCGTGCCTGAGAGCCGCTTCCGTTAAACGGACGTTTGACGTAAAAAAACCGCCCTTGGGCGGTTTTTTTACGTCTGAGGCCGCCTAATCCCGCGTCGCGTGGCGCTGCACGCAGGCGATATAGGCGTCTCCATCGGGCGCGCGACCCGCGCGCTGGCTTTCCCAAAGCATTTTGCCCAGGCATTCCATGACGTCGTGGTGCGCGCTGTGCAGGGAATTGCGCATGTGCGTGAGCAACTCCACCGCCTGGCGAATACCGTGGGGCTGGTCAATCGAGCTTTGCTCGCTGATGGACAAATGCATGGACAGATGCAAAAACGGGTTGCTGCGGCCCTCAGCGCCGTCGTAAACCCCATTCACCGCTGCGTCGGCATCGCGCAGGTCGGCGTGGTACTCGGGGTGCTCGTCAATCCACTGGGCGGCGATGATTTCCAGTGCTTCAAGCGGCTGCTTGGACCGGGCTTTGGCATGCACGGCGCAAAAATAGCGGCGCACGTCGGCTTGGGAGGGGTTAAACATGGGCGCAAGGTTACCATGGGGCTTTTCGCCCATGACCGAAGCCTGGCCCCTAATCACCGACCCGTATTTCTATGCCGTGTCGGTGCCGGCGGTCATTTTGCTGGGCATCAGCAAGAGTGGTTTTGGCGCAGGTTTTGGCTCGCTGGCCGTGCCTCTGATGGCACTGGCGGTAACCGTACCCGAGGCGGCGGCTATTTTGATGCCGGTGCTGTTTGTCATGGACGTGCTGGGCATGGCCGCCTTTCGCAAGGACTTTGACATGGCGCTGCTGCGCCACATCTTGCCCTTTGGCGTGCTGGGCATTGCCATTGGTGCGGTGCTGTTCAAGCTCTTGCAAGCGCACACGGTGGCGGCGATTGTGGGCGGCTTTACCCTGTTGTTTTTAGCCCAGCGTCTGATTTTTCCACCCAAAGCCGGGGACGCGCCGCCGCCACGCTGGGTGGGCGCCTTGTTGGCCACGACCTCGGGCTTTACCAGCTTTATTGCGCACGCCGGGGGGCCACCCATCAACGCTTATGTCATCGGCCTGCGTATGAGTCCGATTAAATTCACCGCGAGCATGGCGTTTTTTTTCTTTGTGGTGAACCTGTGCAAATGGATTCCCTATGCCTGGCTGGGGCTGCTGGACCTGCGCAATATGACAACCTCGCTGGTGCTTTTGCCGCTGGCGCCCGTGGGGGTGTGGATGGGCGTGCGGCTGGCGCGCACCATCAGCGAAGTGCTGTTTTACCGTTTTTTGTATGCAGGCATGCTACTCACCGGAGTCAAGCTATTGTGGGATGGCCTGGCCTGAAGCACGCACCGCGCCGCCTGAGCGACGCGAGCGTGTCAGGTGCCGATCTGACGCATTCCATAATGCAGCTCACTTTTCTCTGCAATTCAGGAGCACACCATGAGTCTTATTGTCGTCATCAATCCCAAAGGGGGCGCCGGAAAATCTACCCTGGCGACCAATATTGCTGGCTACCTCGCTTCGCAGGGCCACGCGGTGCGACTGGGCGACGCGGACCCCCAGCAGTCGTCGAGTCTCTGGCTGAGTTTGCGTCCGGCCACGGCCAACCTGATTGCCGGGTGGCCGGTGGACTCCGAGGCGCTGGTCAAGCCGCCCAAAAGCGCGGGCCATGTGGTACTGGACACGCCCGCAGGCCTGACCGGACGGGCGCTCAAAGACGTACTCAAAATGGCCGACAAAGTGGTAGTGCCCCTGCAGGCCAGCATTTTTGACATGTACGCGACGCGCGGCTTTTTGGATACTTTGGCCAAGAGTCGCCACGCCGAGCGTCTGGATGTGGGCATTGTGGGCATGCGGGTGGATGAGCGCACCTTGGCAGCCGACCAGTTCACCTCCTTTGTCGAGTCCTTGGACCTGCCGCTGGCGGGCACCTTGCGCGACACCCAAAACTATGTGCACCTGGCCGTCAGCGGCCTGTCGCTGTTTGACGTGGCGCCCAGCCGCATGGAGCGCGACCTGGCGCAGTGGGCATCCATCTGCCAGTGGCTTGCCCTGCCGGCCTGAACCTGACGCTTCCCCCTTACCCAACGCACGCACCATGAAAACCATCAACCATTTGCAAGAGCTCGTCGGCTTGGTCGGCCAGCCTGTGGCCACCAGTGACTGGATTCTTGTCACCCAAGAGGCAGTCAACCAGTTTGCGCAGGCTACCGGCGACCACCAGTGGATCCATGTGGACGTGGAACGTGCCAAGGCCGGCCCGTTTGGCGCGCCGATTGCGCATGGTTTTCTGACCCTGTCCCTGATCCCGCAGTTTTTCGACTCGGCTTTGCACATTGCCGATGTGCGCATGGGTGTGAACTATGGTCTGAATCGCGTGCGTTTCATCGGCCCTGTGCCCGTGGGCAGCCGCCTGCGGGCCAGTCTGATCCTGCTTAAGGCCGAACCGATTGAAAATCAGGGCCTGCAACTGACCTGGGAGGTCACCACCGAGCGCGAGGGCGCGGCCAAACCGGTGTGCATCGCAGAATCAATCGCTCGGCTTTACGCCTGAGCCACGGCGGCAAAGCCGTTTTGCCGCCAGGCCTCAAACACGGTTACCGCCACAGCGTTGGACAGGTTGAGGCTGCGCTGACCAGCCTGCATTGGCAGCTTCAGGCTCTGGGCTGGGCCGAAGGCGGCGCGCACCGTGTCTGAAATGCCTTTGGTTTCTGACCCAAACACCAGCCAGTCGCCGGGCAAAAACGCCACTTCATACGGGCTGCGCGTGCCGCGCGTGGTCAGGGTGAACATGCGCTCGGGCGCCGGACGCTCTTGCTGCAGAAAAGCCTGCCAGCTGGCGTGGCGGCGCAGCGTGGCGTACTCGTGGTAATCCAGCCCGGCGCGTCGCATGTGCTTGTTGTCCATGGAAAAGCCCAATGGTTCGACCAAATGCAGGGTGCATCCGGTATTGGCGGCCAATCGGATGACGTTGCCCGTATTGGGCGGAATTTCGGGCTCAACCAGAACTAGATGAAACATGGGGCGATTGTCGCTGCCTGATCCAATCTAAACGTTGTACCCACCGCAGGCTCTACGCCCCGCGTCAGGCGCCGCGTTCGGCGCGTGCAAACACCAGCGCTGTAATGTTCGCCGCCCCGGACTGGCGCAGGCACGCCGCTGCTGCAGACAGCGAGGCACCGCTGGTCATCACGTCATCGATCAGCACCAGTCGCTTTCCCACGATGTCGCTCTGGTGCAAGGGGTCTACGGCAAAAGCGTGTCGCACATTGGTCAACCGCGCGGCGCGTGGGAGGCTGCTTTGGGCGGGCGTGTCGCGCACACGCAGCAGCAGGTTGGGTCGGGTTTTGTTCGGAGCCAGGGCGCGCGCCAGTAGCAAAGCCTGGTTAAAGCCGCGTTCTTGCAGCCGCTTGCGCGACAGCGGCATGGGCAGCAACAGATCGGCGGCTTCCAACGCCGGTTCTACCCAGGGCGCGCTGCACATCAGCAATGCCATGCTGCGCGCCCAGCCGGGATGCTGTGCAAATTTGAATTCCTGTACCACCTTGGACCACGGGTAGGCGTAGGCCACGGCAGCCAGCGCTCCGTCCAGCGCCGATGGCGTAGTGGCGCACGCGCCGCAATAGTCTTGGCCGTTGGACAAGTTCGGTGGCAAGGGCAGGGCGCAGCCACGGCAGCGGGCGCAAGGTTGGGCAAACAGTTGCACGCAGGCTTCGCACACTGGCTGGCTCGGCCAGGCATGGCAAACCGCGCACTGGCTGGGCAGGCGACGGACGAGCTGCGGGAGCCAAAGCCAGGACATGCAGCCAATATACTGCGCTCTTAGCGGGGCCCGTCGCCCTCGACCCGTGTATTTATGCCCCCATTGCCCCCCCAGCGCCCACCCACGATTGACGCCCTTGCCGCCGCGCGCTGGGCCGACTTGCCATCTGGAGCGGGTGAGCCATCGGCCTGGCTGCATGACGAAGTGGCCCGGCGCATGGAAGAGCGACTCCAGTGGATCGTCAAAACGCCCGAACGGTGGCTGCATTGGGAACCCTGGCGTGGTGGTATGGCCGTCCACCCCTTGCTCACCCTGCGTTATCCCCGGGCACAGTGCTTCATTGCACAAACCCCGCCCCAGTCCGTGCCCGTGGTGCGGCGCGCCTTGGCCAAGCCCTGGTGGGACGCTCGCCACTGGCGCGCGCCTGCCCCGCAATTTGGCGCACCCGCGCAGCCCGTGGACATGTTGTGGGCCAACATGGCCTTGCATATGGCGGCGGATCCGCAAGCCTTGATTGCGCGTTGGTACCACTTGCTCGGCACCGATGGATTTATTATGTTTTCCTGCTTTGGCCCGGATACGCTGCGCGAGTTGCGCCAAATTTACGCTGCCATGGGCTGGCCAGAGCCGGCCCATGAATTTACCGATATGCACGATTGGGGCGACATGCTGGTGGAGGCCGGGTTTGCCGAACCGGTGATGGACATGGAGCGCATCACGCTGACGTTTTCTTCGCCCGCCCATTTGCTCGCTGAGCTGCGCGGTCTGGGGCGCAATCTGCATCCACAGCGCTTTTCCGGCCTGCGCGGACACCAGTGGCACGCCGAGTTGCAGGCGCAAATCAGCCAGCGCCTGCCGGACGCGGCGCAGCCCGGACGCCTTCGCTTGGGCTTTGAGGTCATTTACGGCCACGCCTTCAAGCCCGCACCCCGCATTGCGGTGCGAGCGCAAACCAGCGTGTCGCTCGACGACTTTCGCAGCGCTTTGCGTCGTGGCGCCGCACCCGGATCCAAAGAGGCGTTCTGATGTCGCACGGCATTGGCCTTTCATCGCAGGGTAGAAGGTGAATCCGCCCAATACCTTGGGCTACAATCATGGGCAATGGCAGGACCGGTTCCCTCTCGAGGGTGGGTCACATTGACCCAACTTAAACATCGGCAAATTGCGTGAATTCCCGTACATATCGATTTGCGACGGTTCAGGGCCAGCGGGTGGAATGGTTGTTGCGGCAAAACTGTGCAATGAGTCCAGCCCAGGTTGGAATTTTTTACTTGTCCCTCGGTGCAATTTCCTTGTGCATAGGCTTGTTTTTCTGGGTGATGGGCGCGACGCTGGTTTTGCCGTTTTCTGCGTTAGAAATGCTAGTGCTGGGAATTTGCTTCTTGTGTTTCGCAAGGCGCAGCCTGGACCGGGAGCGCATTTGCATCGAAGGCGGTCAGGTAACCGTGGAGTGTGAATTGAGCGGTGTGCTGCACCGGGTCGCCTTTCAACGGGACTGGCTGAGGGTTGAATTGCCCCACGGGGCGCAGCAACTTATAGAGTTGCGCGGACAGGGGCAGGTCATTGCGGTGGGGCGTTTTGTCAGACCAGAATGGCGGTTGGCACTGGCAGCGGAAATAAAGCACGCCGCCCGTGCCTTCTGATGCACCGCGGGATTGGACTTTGGTTACTGGGTTTGCATACTTTGAGGCATTGAAAGTGAATACGATGAAGAGCATTTGGAAAAATTTGGCTTCAATGTTGGCCACCGCCATCCTGTGGCTTGCCAGCGCCGGCATCAATTTGGCGCACGCCGTCAATGATTTGCCTGGCGGACCTGCCGTCAACCAGCTGAATTTGTACCCACCCATCACCTCGGTTGCGCGCGATCAACAATGGTTGCACTGGTTCATGCTCATTTTGTGCGCGGTGATCTTTGTCGCTGTGTTCGCGGTCATGTTCTATTCGATCTGGAAGCACCGCAAGTCGGTGGGCCACAGGGCTGCTTCCTTCCATGAATCTGTCACGGTGGAAATCATCTGGACTGTGATTCCTTTCATCATCGTGATCTTGATGGCGCTGCCCGCCACCAAGGCAGTGGTGGCCATGAAGGACACGACCAATGCAGACCTGACGGTCAAGGTCACTGGCATGCAGTGGAAATGGGGCTACGACTACATCAAGGGCGAAGGCGAAGGCATCGGCTTTGTGGCCACCATTGACGCCGCCCAGCGTGAAATGTCCAATAATGGGGGTCCGAAAAAGGGTGACGACGTTGACGACTACCTGCTCAAGGTGGACAACCCGCTCGTGATTCCTGTGGACAAAAAGATTCGCCTCATTACCACTGCTAACGACGTTATCCATGCTTTTTTTGTACCGGCTTTCGGTATCCAGCAAGCGGCCATCCCGGGATTCGTGCGCGACACTTGGTTCCGTGCTGAAAAAACTGGCGACTACTATGGGCAGTGCACGCAACTGTGCGGCAAAGAACACTCCTACATGCCCATCCACGTGAAAGTGGTGTCTGCCGAAGACTACACAAAATGGGTCACAGGCGAGCAAAAGAAAATGGTTGCGCTGGCCGATGATCCAAGCAAGGTCTGGACCTTGGAAGACATTACCAAGCGTGGCGAAAAAGTCTATGCCCAAAACTGCGTGGCTTGCCACCAGGCCAATGGCAAGGGTGCAGGCGCGATCAAGCCCCTGGACGGTGCTGCGGTGGTGCTGGACGCTGACAAGAGCAAACAAATCATGGTGTTGCTCAACGGTCAGAACAATGGCGCTATGCCTTCGTGGAAAGCCTTGAGCAATACCGACATTGCTGCGGTGATCAGCTTCTCCAAGAACCATTGGTCCAACAAGACCGGACAGCTCGTGCAGCCCTCTGAAGTGGCCGCCCTGCGCAAGTAAGGCTATCGTGCCAACGCTTACAGTATTGAATTAAGAGTAGTAAAGGAAGCCAGTATGAGCGCTGTTTTAGACCACCATGATCACGATCAAGCACACCATGACGACCACCACGCCCCCACCGGCTGGCGCCGCTGGGTGTATGCGACCAACCACAAAGACATCGGAACGCTGTATCTTTTGTTCGCCTTCACGATGCTGATGGTCGGCGGCGTGCTGGCCTTGGTCATTCGCGCTGAGTTGTTCCAACCTGGTTTGCAGTTGGTGAACCCCGAGTTGTTCAACCAGTTGACCACTATGCACGGCCTGATTATGGTGTTTGGCGCCATCATGCCGGCCTTTGTGGGATTTGCCAATTGGATGATTCCGCTGCAAATCGGCGCAGCTGACATGGCCTTCGCGCGCATGAATAACTTCAGCTTTTGGCTAATGATTCCTGCGGCGCTCATGATCGTGGGCTCCTTCTTCATGCCTGGTGGCGCACCTGCTGCGGGCTGGACGCTGTATGCGCCGCTGACTCTGCAAATGGGCCCCAGTATGGACGCCGGTATTTTTGCCCTGCACATCTTGGGCGCATCGTCCATCATGGGCTCGATCAACATCATCGTCACCATCTTGAACATGCGCGCACCCGGCATGACGCTGATGAAGATGCCCATGTTCTGCTGGACTTGGCTGATTACAGCCTATTTGCTGATCGCTGTGATGCCGGTGTTGGCCGGCGCCATCACCATGACGCTGACGGATCGCCACTTTGGCACCAGCTTCTTCAACCCTGCCGGTGGCGGCGACCCGGTCATGTACCAGCATATTTTCTGGTTCTTCGGTCACCCTGAGGTGTACATCATGATCTTGCCGGCTTTTGGCATCGTCAGCCACGTGGTCCCCACGTTTGCGCGCAAGAAGCTCTTTGGTTACGCGTCCATGGTCTACGCCACCTCGAGCATTGCTATTTTGTCCTTCATCGTCTGGGCGCACCACATGTTCACTTCGGGCATGCCAGTTACGGGCCAGCTGTTCTTCATGTACGCCACCATGCTGATCGCTGTGCCTACGGCCGTGAAGATCTTTAACTGGATCGCCACCATGTGGCAGGGTTCTATGACCTTCGAGACACCGATGCTGTTTGCCGTAGGCTTCATCTTCGTGTTCACCATGGGCGGATTTACCGGTCTGATTCTGGCCATGGCGCCCATTGACATCCAGCTTCATGACACCTACTACGTCGTAGCCCACTTCCACTACGTGTTGGTTGCTGGGTCCTTGTACGCCATGTTTGCCGGTTACTACTACTGGAGCCCGAAGTGGACCGGCGTGATGTACAACGAAACACGCGGCAAGATCCACTTCTGGTGGTCGCTGATTGCGTTCAACGTGACCTTCTTCCCGATGCACTTCCTGGGCTTGGCCGGTATGCCACGCCGTTATGCGGATTACCCGATGCAGTTTGCCGATTTCAATGCCTTGGCGTCGGTGGGCGGCTTTGCCTTCGGTTTTGCCCAGGTGTACTTCTTTGTGTTCATTGTGTTGCCAACCATGCGCGGCCAAGGTGCCAAAGCAACCCAAAGTCCTTGGGAATCAGCCGAAGGTCTGGAATGGGAAGTGCCGTCGCCCGCGCCTTTCCATACCTTTGAGACGCCTCCCAAGCTCAATGCTGCGGCCACCAAGGTGATTGGCTGAACCCGAAGTCCTCAAAGACTCATATGCACATGACGCCTTCGCAAAAAAAATCCAACCTGAAGTTGGGCCTGGTTCTGGCCTCGGTGGCATTGGTGTTTTTTTGCGGCATTGTGTTCAAAATGGTTTTATTGGGCACCTGAGTTTGCAATGAACCTGCAGCGCGCGAACTTTCATATGGTGGGTAAACTGGCCGTGGTAACTGGCCTGATGTTCGCTTTTGGCTACGCACTGGTGCCCCTGTACAAGGCGATTTGTGAGATGACGGGTCTGAACGTCTTGGCCCTGAACGAGCAAGTGCTGTCAAGCGCTAAGCCCGCGTCGCAAAACAGCCAGGTTGACACGACCCGCACAATCACGGTGGAGTTTGACGCCAATTCCCGTGGCCCCTGGGATTTCAAGCCCGCGCAGCGCTCGCTGCAGGTGCATCCGGGTGAACTCACCACTGTGATGTACGAGTTTCAGAATATCCAGAACCGGCGCATGTCGGCCCAAGCCATTCCCAGTTATGCGCCGCAGCAGGCCGCTGCCCACTTCAACAAATTGGAATGTTTTTGCTTTAACCAGTACACGCTGGAGCCGGGCGAAAAGAAATCCTGGCCGGTGGCCTTTGTGATTGATCCCAAGCTGTCCAAGGACGTGAAGACGATTACCCTGTCGTACACATTTTTCGAAGTGGGCGGGCGCACGCCAGCCGCTCCAGTGGCCAGCGTGAAGCCGGACCCGGTGGCAGTGGGCGGTACCTGATGTTGGGCGAAGCAGACAAGGCTCCAACGGCGTCTTGGTGGCGCAGCGTGAAATTGGTGGCGTGGTCATTTTTGGGAATTCGCAGCCGTGCGGGCTACCAAGACGATCTGGCCAAGGTCAACCCGATGCACGTGGTGGCGGTCGGGTTGGTTGGAGCCCTGCTGCTGGTCTTGGGCTTGATCGGTCTGGCAAGCTGGGTTGCTGGTAAATAAGTCTCTGGGTAGACAGAGCGTTTTAGATTCGTATTCGGAAAAATGGAGTTGAAATGAGTACAAGCGCACACGGAACAACACCGTATTACTTTATCCCGGGCCCTTCGCGGCACCCGGTGATGGCCGCCTTTGGGCTGCTGTTTGTGATCCTCGGCGCCAGTCAGTGGATCAACGGTGCTCAGTGGGGTAAATACGCTCTGGCTTTTGGCTTGGCCTTTTGGCTGGGCGTGCTCTACCAATGGTTTGGGCAGGCGATTTCCGAGAGCGAAAGCGGACAGTACGGACGCAAGATCGACCTGTCGTTTCGCTGGAGCATGAGTTGGTTCATCTTCTCCGAAGTGATGTTTTTCGGTGCGTTTTTTAGCGCCTTGTGGTGGGCCCGTGCCCATTCCGTACCTGCGCTCGGTAGCTTAGACAATGCGCTGTTGTGGCCCGACTTCAAGGCAGTTTGGCCCAGCCTGGCCGCTGGCATGACCGGTTCACCTGCGGGTATCGTGGAGCCCTTCACGACCATGGGTCCGTTTTGGCTGCCTACGATCAACACCGCTTTGCTACTCACCTCAGGCGTAACGCTCACGATCGCCCACCACGCGCTGCTTGACAGCAACCGCAGCAAGACGGTTGCGTTCATGTGGCTGACGGTGATCTTGGGTGTGACCTTCTTGTTCGTACAAGGCTATGAGTACTACCACGCTTACACCGAGTACAACTTGAAGTTGAGCTCAGGGATCTACGGTTCGACCTTTTTCATGCTCACGGGCTTTCACGGTTTTCACGTTTTTGTGGGAATGCTAATGCTCTTGTTCACGACGCTGCGCTTACAAAACGGCCATTTCACTGCCGACCGCCACTTCGGTTTTGAAGGCGCGGCTTGGTATTGGCACTTTGTGGACGTGGTTTGGCTGGGTTTATATATCCTGGTGTATTGGCTGTAATTTGCGCTCGAAACCAAAAAAAGGCACCGCGAGGTGCCTTTTTGTTTGATTTGGGAGAAGGTGGCCTTAGGCCCCGGACGGAATTCCCGTTGGGTGGATCAGTCCAAATTTCCAGGACAGCAAAATACAAGCAAAGAGAAAGATGGACACGCCCACACGCAGCGCCAGCGCGCGCGCCATGCGCCGCGACTGGCGTGGGCCACTGTTGCCGCCACGCAGCATGAAGAGCAATGCCACCGCAAGGCTGGCGAGAATGGCGAAAAAAGCAAGGCTTACAAGGTAGGTCATAAACTGGATTATCTTTTGAACTTGAAGCGAAAGTTTTACCTCGTCACTGCTGCAGCCCTTTTTTTTGCCGTTTTGGGCATTTATTTGGGTTTTTGGCAGCTTGGGCGTGCCTCGGAAAAAGAGGCGATGCATGTCGCCATGCAGGCCCAAGCCAGCCAGTCGCCGCTGGACGCTGTCGGTTTGACGCAGCTGGTCAACCTGGCGGACGGCTTGTACCGCCCGGTACGGGTAGCGGGCACCTGGGAGTCGGCACATACGGTTTTTCTGGACAACCGGCAGATGGACGGCAAGGTAGGTTTTTTTGTGCTGACTCCGTTGCGCCTGCAAACCAGCGGACAGGTGGTGCTGGTGCAGCGCGGCTGGGTTGGCAGAAATTTTGAGATTCGTGACCGGGTGCCTGCGGTGCAGACGCCCCCCGGGTTGGTGTGGGTAGACGGCCAAATTGCCCCGCCGCCCTCCAAGCTATACGAGCCCGGCGTGCCGGGCCTTGGACTTATCCGGCAAAATCTCGACATTGACCGATTCCGCAGCGAAAGTGGTCTGGCCTTGGCAGATTTCACAATTCGCCAAAGCGGTCTGGCCAGTGATGGACTGCGCCGGGATTGGCCGGTCGTGGCGCTGGGTGTTGAAAAGCACTACGGCTACGCGTTTCAGTGGTTTGCGCTGGCGGCGCTGATCCTGGGCCTCTACCTTTGGTTTCAATTTTTTCGCCCCCCGACGGCCCGGTTTCAGGAAACGCAATCCCATGTCCCACCCCCCAGCCTTTGACGACCAACCTTTGGGTCTGACCGTCCATTCACTGCCCACGCCCCAGGATTTGACAGCGCCCCAGCAAACCCGCATGGGACGCTGGAAGATGCTCTTGGTGCTGCTGGTCTGTGCCGCGCCGGTGGTTGCCTCTTATTTCACCTACTACGTGGTGCGGCCCGAGGGCAGACGCAATTTTGGCGAGCTGATCAATCCGCAGCGTCCCTTGCCTGACGTGGCCGCCACGGCGCTGGATGGCACACCAGCCAATCTGCAGACGCTGCACGGCCAATGGCTTCTCATCAGCGTTGCGAGCGCTGCGTGTGACGCCAACTGCGCGCGCCAGTTGTACCTGCAGCGCCAACTGCGCGAGGGCTTGGGCAAAGACAAAGATCGGCTGGACTGGGTGTGGCTCATTGACGACGCTGCGCCGCTGGCCCCCGAGCTGATGCCCGCGCTCAAGACCGCCACCGTGCTGCGTGTGCCCGCCAAAGACTTGCAAGCCTGGCTGGCGCCCGCCACTGGCGCCACGCTGCATGATCACCTGTTTTTGGTGGACCCTCTGGGCAACTGGATGCTGCGTTTCCCCGCGCAGCTCGGCGCCGAGCAAGCACCCAAGGCCAAGCGGGACCTGGAGCGCCTGTTGCGCGCGTCTTCGTCCTGGGACAACGCTGGCCGCTAACGCGTTTGACATATCTAAGATGATCTATGCAAATCGATTCCTTTGACTGGTCGGCCTTGCTGCGCCTGGCCCTGTTGGGGCTGGCGCTGGCGGCAGTGCCGCTGGCCTGGTGGGCTTGGCGGCACCGCAAAGCGCAGCCGGTGGGCCGCCTGCAGGCCTTAACGCTGCTGACCTTGTTCTTGACCTTTGACCTGGTGTTGTTTGGCGCGTTTACGCGCCTGACCGACAGCGGTCTGGGTTGCCCGGATTGGCCGGGTTGTTACGGCCACGCCTCTCCGGTGGGTGCGCAAGCGCACATCACGTTGGCGCAAGCGGCTGCGCCGGACGGTCCGGTCACCCACGGCAAAGCCTGGATTGAAATGGTGCACCGCTACCTGGCGTCCAGCGTGGGCCTGCTGATCCTTGTGCTCACGGTCAGCGCCTGGATGCTTGCGTGGCGCCAGCGCGGCACGCCGCAGGACGCGCCCTTAAGCCCCTGGTGGGCCACAGCGACTTTGGTTTGGGTCTGCATTCAGGGAGCCTTTGGCGCCTTGACAGTTACCATGAAGCTGTTCCCAGCGATTGTCAGCCTGCATTTGCTGGGCGGCTATGTGCTGCTGGCGCTGCTGGCATTGCAGGCGGTGCGGCAGTCGCAAACGCTTCGCGCACAAGAGCCCATGCCAGTGTCTGGCGCCCTGCGTTGGGCCACCTGGGGCGCGTTGGGCGTGTTGCTGGTGCAAGTGCTCTCGGGCGCCTGGGTAAGTACAAATTACGCTGTGTTGGCCTGCGCCGAGTTTCCGACCTGCCAGGACAGCTGGTGGCCAGCGATGGACTTTGCCCAGGGCTTTGCGCTGTGGCGCCCGCTGGGGCTGGCCGCGGACGGCAGCCCCCTGAGCTTTCAGGCCTTGACGGCCATTCACTTTTCCCATCGGTTGTTTTTCCTCGTGGCGGTGTTGGTGCTGGGTTGGCTGGCCTGGCGCTTGCGCCGCCTTGCGGCGCTTGCCACCCCGGTGCGCTGCCTGACCGGGCTCCTGATCCTGCAAGTGGCCACCGGTCTGAGCAATGTGGTGCTGGGCTGGCCGCTGCTAGCGGCTGTGCTGCACACCGGTGGCGCGGGTGCCTTGGGCGCAACACTGGTCTGGATCTTGGCCGCCACCTACCACCACACACGCGAGCGCCTTGCGCCATTGCGCCCAACGAAAGTACCCCAGTGACCGCTCCTAGCCAACCCTTGTCGCCTTTTGCTGCCCAGTTGTCGGTGGTGCGCCAATTCAATGCCTTGACCAAGCCGCGCGTCATCCAGCTCATCGTTTTTTGCGCGCTGATTGGCATGGTGCTGGCTGTTCCCGGTGTGCCGTCACTGGCACAGGTGGGGCTGGCGGCTCTGGCCTGCTTGGGAATTTGGTTGGTTGCCGCAGCAGCGGCGGCATTTAACTGCATCGTGGAGCAGCGCATTGACGCCAAAATGAAGCGCACCTCTTGGCGCCCCACAGCACGCGGTGAGCTGAACAATACGCAAACCCTGCTGTTCTCAGCCATTTTGGGTGTGGCCGGCTCCTGCATTCTGTTTTTCTGGGTTAACCCGCTAACCATGTGGCTGACTTTTGCCACCTTCGTGGGCTACGCGGTTATTTACACAGTGATTCTCAAGCCGCTCACGCCGCAAAACATCGTGATTGGCGGCGCCTCGGGCGCCATGCCGCCGGTGCTGGGCTGGGCTGCGATGACGGGTGATGTGGGGCCCGAGGCCTTTGTTTTGTTCCTCATCATCTTTCTGTGGACGCCGCCGCATTTCTGGGCATTGGCGCTGTACCGGGTGGAGGACTACCGCAAGTCGGGCCTGCCCATGCTGCCGGTCACCCATGGCAGCGAGTTCACCCGCTTGCAAATTCTGCTCTACACCTGGGTCTTGTTCGCGGCCTGCCTGCTGCCCTTCATGCTGGGCATGAGTTCGTGGCTGTATCTGGCTGCTGCGGTGGTCTTGAGCCTGTGGTTTTGCGTTTACGCCTGGCGCCTGATGCGCAATTACTCGGACGCGCTGGCGCGCGAAACCTTCCGTTTTTCTCTGATTCATTTGAGCGCCTTGTTTGCGGCGCTGTTGTTGGACCATTACCTGTTATGAACTTCTTCTCTGTGGCGTCGCTGTCGCTGCGCGGTGTTTGGCGACGCACTTTCCCTCTGCTGGCGGTGGGCTTGCTGACTGGTGTGTTGGCGGCCTGCGGCGAGCAAAAACCGGCCTTTAGCTCAATTGACATCACCGGCGCAGACTACGGCAAAAACTTTGCTTTGGCCGACCACAATGGCCAATTGCGCCACCTATCGGACTTTGCCGGCAAGGTGGTGGTGGTCTTTTTTGGTTATACCCAATGCCCCGACGTCTGCCCGACCACTTTGACGGAGCTCGCAGAGGTGAAAAAAGTGTTGGGCAACGATGGCGACCGGCTGCAAGCCCTGTTTGTGACAGTAGACCCCGAGCGCGATACGCCCGAACTGCTCAAAGCCTATATGGCCAATTTCGACCCCAGCTTCCTGGCCCTGCGTCCCGCACCCGCCGAGTTGCCTGCCGTGGCCAAGGACTTCAAGATTTATTACAAAAAAGTGCCGGGTGCCAGCGCCACAAGCTACACGATGGACCATTCGGCCGGCAGCTATGTGTTTGACACACAGGGCCAATTGCGCCTGTTCACCCGCTATGGCAGCGGCGCGCCCGCGCTCGCGGCAGACATCGCCCAGCTTGTGCACTAAAACGCGCGGCCCAAAAAAATGCTGCAGCGGCGCAAACCGTGCAGCACTTTGGGGCGCAGCTAAACGATTTACGCGTAATCGACCAGCACGTTTTTCATTTTCTTCATCGCCGCCACTTCAATTTGGCGGATGCGCTCAGCGCTCACACCATATTCAGCGGCCAGGTCGTGCAGCGTCATGCCGCCTGAGTTGTCGTCGTTGACCCTGAGCCAGCGCTCTTCTACGATGCGCCGGCTGCGCGCGTCCAGCGTGTCTAGCGCGCTGCTGATGCCGTCAGAGGCCAGGACATCACGTCGGCGCGCCTCGATCATGGCCGAGGGCTCGTGCTTGCTGTCGGTCAGGTAGGCGATTGGGCCAAACGCATCTTCGCCCTCCGTCGAGGCCACGGGGTCGAGCAGCACGTCTCCACCGGAGAGCCGGGTTTCCATTTCCAGCACTTCTTCGGGCTTGACTTTAAGCTCGCGCGCCATGGCGTCCACCTGCTCGGGGCTGAGCGTGTCGCGGTGCGTGGCCAGATCGGCGGCGGCATCCTCTGACTTAAAGCGCTGCTTCATCGAGCGCAGGTTGAAAAACAGCTTGCGCTGGGCCTTGGTGGTTGCCACCTTGACCATGCGCCAGTTCTTCAGGATGTATTCATGGATTTCGGCCTTAATCCAGTGCAGCGCGTAGCTCACCAGGCGCACACCCTGGTCCGGGTCAAAGCGCTTGACGGCCTTCATCAGGCCCACATTGCCTTCTTGGATCAGGTCGCCATGCGGCAGGCCGTAGCCCAGGTACTGGCGCGCCACCGATACCACCAAGCGCAGGTGCGATAACACCAGTTTTCCAGCCGCGTCCAGGTCGTTGTCGTTCTTGAACTGCCGGGCAAAACGCTGTTCTTCCTCTAGCGTGAGCATGGGAAGGCGGTTTGCTGCAGAAATATAAGCGTCCAAATTGCCCAGCGCCGGTACCAAAGACCAGGGATTGGCCGTGGCCAGCGCGGTATTCGATCCAATTGCAAAAGACATTGCAGAACTCCTTGTGTTCGATGGGGCAATATTAGCACTCAACGCGCACGAGTGCTAAACAACCGTACTGGTTAACCCTTGATCTATCGCATCTATAGTCGCAGCATGAATGATTTATCAAGTCTTTTGCAGCAGGGGGGCGCCAGCGCCTGGCTGTTCCTGCCCAGCGCGGTGGCCCTGGGCGCCTTGCATGGGCTGGAGCCCGGTCACTCCAAGACAGTGATGGCGGCGTTCATCATTGCGGTGCGCGGAACTGTGGCCCAGGCGGTGTTGCTGGGCTTGGCAGCCACGCTGTCGCACACCGCAGTGGTATGGGCAGTGGCCATGGGAGGCCTGTATTTTGGCCAGCGCTGGAGCGCCGCCACCAGTGAGCCCTACTTGCAACTGGCGTCGGCCGTGTTGATTGCCGCCACCGCGCTGTGGATGCTGACGCGCACCTGGCGGGTGCTCCATGGGCATGACCACCACCATGACCACCACCATGACCATCATGCCCATGGTCATGATCATGATCATGCGCCTCACCATGACATTGAAGCGCAGCCTGCAAAAGCCAGCCATCCGGCGCCCGCGCTCGACACCCACGCCCAAGCGCATGCCAACGACATCGCGCGCAGGTTTGGAACTGCTGGGCGCGAAGTCACCACGGGCCAGATTGTGGTGTTTGGCTTGACTGGCGGCCTCATTCCTTGTCCGGCGTCCATCACGGTGCTCTTGCTGTGCCTACAACTCAAGGAGGTCGCATTGGGAGCCACACTTGTGCTGGGCTTTAGCGTCGGTTTGGCGCTGACCATGGTGGCCTCGGGGGCGCTGGCTGCGCTTAGCGTGCGCCATGCCGCGCGCCATTGGGGCGGTTTTGGACGGTGGGCGGACAAGGCGCCCTACTTGTCGGGCGCCTTGATGCTGCTGGTGGCCGCCTTTATGGCCTCGCAAGGCTGGCACGGCCTGGCTTTGCCGGTATAAGGCCCAAAGCGCCGGGGCGGCTCGCTCCCCCCTAAATACGCAAGCACCCCGCAAGGGCTGTGGGGCATGATGGTGGGTCTTTATCGGGCGGAGTTTTCGGACATGAAACTGGCACTGCTTTCCGACATTCACAGCAATTTGCATGCTTTGCAGGCCTGTCTGGCGCACGCGCGGGCCCAGGGTGCGCAGCAGTTTGCGTTTTTGGGCGATCTGGTGGGCTACGGCGCGCAGCCCGCTGAGGTGCTGGAATGCATCATGGCCCTGCAGGGCGAAGGTGCCACGGTTTTGCGTGGCAACCACGAGCAAGTCACGCTGGCCCCACCCGATGTCGTGCAGCAAATCGGCGATATGGGTGCCCAGTGGACGCACAGCCAACTCAGTACGCACCAACGCAACTGGCTGGCCCAGTTGCCGCTCACCCACGACCTGGGTGCAGTCTTGCTGGTGCATGCCAGCGTCAATGAACCCGAGCGCTGGCGTTACGTGGACAGCCCGATGGCTGCAACCGCCAGCCTGGACGCCGCGCGGGCCTGGCCGCAGGTACGCTACGTGTTTGGCGGCCATGTCCATGCGCAAACCCTGTATTACCGCGGTGCGGTGGGCCAGCTCATGCCGTTTCAGCCCCAGGCCGGTGTGGCCATTCCCGTGCCCCGGCACCGCCAATGGCTGGCCACCGTGGGGTCGGTCGGGCAGCCGCGCGACGGCAACCCGCAAGCCATGTACGCGCTGTTTGACCAGAGTGCTGCATTGTTGACTTTTCATCGGGTGCATTACGACCATGCAGCGGCGGCCGACGCCATTCGCCGCGCCGGGCTGCCACAATTTTTTGCCACACGGCTGGAGGCGGGGCGATGAAACTATTGACGCCGGGCAGCGAACTCGATGGCTTCACCATCGGCGAATGCATCCACAGCGGCGGCATGGCGCACATCTACCACGTGACGTATGCCCAAGGCAGGCACAACCCCGGCTTTCCCATGGCCATGAAAGTACCGCGCATGGCCAGTGGCGACGGGGCAGAAAACATCATCAGCTTTGAGGTGGAATGCCAGATTCAGCAAGTGCTTGCCGGGTCACATGTGCCGCGCTTTGTGGCCGCTGGCGACCTAGAGCGCATGCCCTATCTGGTGATGGAATACCTGGCCGGGCGCACCTTGCAGCATTGGCTGGACGCGCCGCAGCCCCTGGACGTGAACGTGATCACTCGCCTGGGCGTGGCCATGGCGCGTGCCGCCCACGCATTGCACCTGCAAAACACAGTGCACCTGGACCTCAAACCCCAAAATGTGCTGTTTCGCCCCACCCCAGGCGCTACCGAGCCGGCTCCGGCCGCCCAGCCATTGGGCGCATTTGGTGCGGCGGTGTTGCTGGACTTTGGCCTGTCACACCACGCCCACTACCCCGATTTGCTGGCCGAGCAGCTGCGCAAGGCGGTGGGGTCGCCGGCCTGGATTGCGCCCGAGCAGGTCGTGGGCGTGCGCGGCGACCCGCGCAGCGACGTGTTTGCCATTGGCGTCATGCTCTACCAGTTGTGTACCGGTGAGCTGCCCTTTGGCGAGCCTCAGACGGCCGCCGGCATGCGCCAGCGCCTGTGGATTGACCCGGTGCCCCCGCGCAAGCGCCGCGCCGATCTGCCGGCCTGGCTCCAAGAGGTGGTGCTGCGCTGCTTGGAACCCGAAGCGGCCAAGCGCTACCCCTCGGCTGCGCTGCTGGCTTTTGACCTGTCGCACCCCACCCAAGTGCATGTCAGCGAGCGCGGAACCAACACCCAAGCCACGCCGTTCCTCACCCATGTCAAACGCTGGATCAAGGCCGCAGGCATGCACTACCAGCCCAGCCCGGTGCCTTCGCAGCAAATTGAGGAAGTGCCCATCGTGATGGTGGCGGTGCCCTACCGCGACGCCACCGACGCCACGCTGTATTCCCTGCGCCAAGCGGTGGCCCGCTCTTTGGGCACGCGCCCTGGCGCGCGTCTGGCCTGCGTCACCGTCATCCCCAGCAGCCTGAGCAACACCACCAGCGAGGAGCGCAGCGAAACACAGCTCCACCGGCGCTACTTGACGCAGTTGCACCAATGGGCGCAGCCGCTGGACCATCCGGGGCGCCAATCCTCATGCCATGTGTTGGAGTCTGGCGATGTGGCGCAGGCCTTGCTGGACTACGCGGTGGGCAACCAGGTCAGCGTGATCGTGATGGGTGCGGCCACCCACGGCCTGAAGACCCAGCGCTTTATCGCCACCGTGCCGATCAAGGTGGCCATGGACGCTCCCTGCACCGTCATTTTGGTCAAGCAGACCTTGCCGTTTGCGCAGCTTGCGGGGGCCGCTGAGGACGACACCGATCCCCGTGGTGGGGCCTTGGTGGACCCGCGGGGGCCGGGGGCGGCGTTGTATGGGGATGATTTGGGGCCGTTGGGCTAGGTGCTGGCTTATTCCCCCCTATCCCCCCGGCCCCCTTTCCACCCCAGCGGGGTAGAAAGGGGGAGCAAAAAGCCACATTTGGTTGCTTCGCGTCGGCTAGGGCACCACTGGCCACTACTGGAAATCGCTGGTCGTCAGCCGTATGTTCCGCGCACGGGCGGGCGTCACGCTAGTAAAAGGCTGGCCGACGCGACAAAATCAAATGTGGCTGTTTGGCCCCCCTCTCTCGCCCGCTGGGCGAGAGAGGGGCTGGGGGAGAGAGAGGGAGAACCCCAGCGCCACCCGGCAAAAAACTAGCAAGGTTGAAGGGGAAAGCCCGCTACTGCCCAAACCGCTTTCGTGTTAGCGCCAACGCCACCCAAAACGAGACCACCGCATAGGCCACCAGTACGCCGCCATGGTGCAGCACGTCGCGCGGCCACTGGTCCATGAACAGGGGCCGTACCAGTGCCACCGCGTTGGACAGCGGCAGCCAGTCCGCAACCAGGCGCACCAGGGGCGGCAGTTGGTCCAGCGGAAAAAAAACGCCGCTCAAGAACATGGTGGGCGTCAAAAACAGCGTGAAGTAGTAGGTAAAAAAGTCATAGCCCTTGGCCAGGGCGTTGAACACCAGCGCCATTGAGCTAAAAGTAATGCCCACCCCCAGCAATATCGGCCAGGCCACCAGCATCTTGGGACTGTGGCTAATGTCCAGAGCTAGCATCACACCCAATATTGCGGTCACGGTAAACAAGGCCTTGAACGCGGCCCACAGCATTTCGGCCAGCACAATGTCGTCCAGCCCTACGGGCGCGTTCATGATGCCGTCCCAGGTTTTTTGCACATGCATGCGCGAAAAAGCCGAGTACAGCGCCTCAAACGAGGCCGCTTGCATGGCGCTCATGCAAATGGAGCCGCTGGCCAGAAACAAGATGTAGGGCACCGGCTGGCCGTCCACCTTGATTTCGCCCACCAGCGCGCCCATGCCGTAGCCAAAAGCCACCAGCCACATCAGCGGCTCGGCAATATTGCCCAAGAGGCTGGGAATGGCCAGCTTGCGCCAGACCAGCAGGTTGCGTAAAAAAACGGGCCAAAAGCGCAGGCTTAATTGCGGCGCGCGCCAGCGGCTCTGGGTTTGGGGCGGATTGGCAATGAGAGGGGTGCTCATATCAGGCGTCCTCGCGGATCTGGCGTCCGGTCAATTTCAAAAACAGGTCTTCCAGGTTGGCTGGGCGGTGCAAGGTACGCAGTTGAGGATAGGCGTTGAGCGCCTGCAAAAGCGCGCCTGAGTCGCGGGTGTAGAAAAACACCGTCTCGCCGCTGACCTCGACGCGGGCAGCGTGCGCACGCAGCGGGCTGTCAGCCAGCGCCAGGGCGCCGACGCCATACACCTCCACCACGTCGGGCTCTAGGTAATGGGCGATCAGGTCGCGCGGCTTGCCCTCGGCGATTTTTTTGCCGTGGTCCAGCACCAAGAGGCGCGAACACAGGCGCTCGGCCTCGTCCATAAAGTGCGTGGTCAGCAAAATCGACTTGCCTTGCTGCAGCAGCAACTGCAGCCGCTCCCACATTAAGTGGCGGGCCTGCGGATCCAGGCCGGTGGTGGGTTCGTCCAGCAGCAGCAGCTTGGGGTCGTTGACCAGGGCGCGCGCCAGGCTCAGGCGCCGTTTCATGCCGCCCGAGAGTTCACCCGGTTTGGCTTTGGCCTTGCTGGTGAGCGACGCAAATTCCAGCAGCGCCGGAATGCGTTTCTTGACTTCGGCATCTTTAAGGCCGAAATAGCGGCCATAGACCAGCAAGTTCTCGGCGCAGTTGAAGTCGGGGTCCAGAGTATCGAGCTGGGTCACTACGCCCAATTGGGCCTTAATGGCCAACGCGTCCACCGGCATATGCAGGCCCAGCGCGGTAATGCGGCCGGCGTCGGGCATGGTCAGCCCTAAGCACATGCGGATGGTGGTGGTTTTGCCTGCACCGTTGGGGCCAATCACGCCCAGGCATTCGCCGGGGGCAATTTCGAACGACAAATCTTGGACGACGTCGGTGTCGCCGTAGCGTTTGGTCAGGTGCTGGACCTGGAACAGCGGGGGTGGGGAAGAGTGCGAAATCATGGAGGGTATTGTCGCGGAAGTCCTACCGCCGCGGCCCGCCCCACTGCTACTGAAACGCCACCTCCGCAAAACTGCGCAGCTTGCGGCTGTGTAACTGATCCAACCCACGCGCGCGCAGCAGCTCGACGGCGCGCATGCCGACGCGCAGGTGCTGGTCTACGCGTTCGCGGTAGAAGTGGTTGGCCATGCCGGGGAGTTTGATTTCGCCGTGCAGCGGCTTATCGCTCACGCACAAAAGCGTGCCGTAGGGCACCCGAAAGCGAAAGCCGTTGGCAGCTATTGTTGCGCTCTCCATGTCCAGCGCCACCGCGCGGCTTTGGCTAAAGCGGCGTTGGGGCTGGTTGTTGGGCAATAGTTCCCAGTTGCGGTTGTCGGTGCTGGCCACGGTGCCAGTGCGCAAAATGCTTTTCAGCGCCGCGCCTTGTAAACCCGTAACGTCCGCCACCGCTTGCTCCAGCGCCACCTGGATTTCGGCCAACGCGGGAATCGGCACCCACAGCGGCAGTTCTTCGTCGAGCACATGGTCTTCGCGCACATAGCCGTGGGCCAGCACATAGTCGCCCAGCTGCTGGGTGTTGCGCAGGCCTGCGCAGTGGCCAAGCATCATCCAGGCGTGGGGTCGCAACACGGCGATGTGGTCGGTGATGTTTTTGGCGTTGGCCGGGCCTACACCGATGTTGACCATGGTGATGCCCGTGCGGTCGGCGCGCACCAAGTGGTAGCCGGGCATTTGCGGAAGCCGGGGTGGGCTCGTACCAACGCTTGCGGGCGCCACATCCGGGGCGGTGGCGCGCCAAGTGGTCACATTGCCTGGCTCTACAAAGGCCACGTATTCGCTGGCCGGGTCCGCCATGGCGGCGCGCCCCAGGGCAATGAACTCATCGATATAAAACTGGTAGTTGGTAAACAGCACAAAGTTCTGAAAGTGCTCTGGCAGCGTGCCGGTGTAGTGGCGCAGGCGGTGCAGCGAATAGTCCACGCGCGGCGCGGTAAACAGCGACAGGGGTTGGGGCTCGCCCGCGCGCGGCTCGTGCGTGCCATTGGCAATGCCGTCGTCCATGGCAGCCAAGTCGGGCAGGTCAAACATATCGCGCATGCGGGCGCGGCGCGTGGCGTCCATATTGCCCTCAATGTGGTCGTTCTCGGCAAAGGAAAAATGCACGGGAATCGGCTGCGTGCTGGTGCCTATTTCAAGCTCCACACCGTGGTTTTGCAGCAGCAACTGGAACTGCTTGCGGTAATAGCGGGCAAACAGATCGGGCCGGGTGAGCGTGGTCTCAAAGCGGCCGGGGCCTTCCACAAAGCCGTAGCTCAGGCCCGTACCTTCTGCGCCGCCCTTGCGTGACACGGTTTCGGTCTGCAGGCGCACCAGTGGGTAGCAGGCGCGCACAGGGCCGCCCAACTCCTCACCGGCCACAAAGCGCTGCATGCATTCCCGCAAGTGGGCAATGCTGGCCTCATAAATGCGCTGCACCTGCGCCAGCGCCGCGTCGGCGTCGCTAAAGCGCATGGGCGCGATGAAGGGGGGGAGGTGGGGGCGGGGGAGGGACATGGCGACTATTGTGCCGTGGCGGGCAGAGAGCGAAAACCGGCTTGTTTTCAATTGGCGCAATGCGATCCGTGATGCGTGCGGCCAGGCGCTCTTCGGGGTGCCATGGTCTGGAAACGCGGCGATTTGCAAATCGAAAGTTCAAACTTGGATTTGCACAGCGCCTGCGCTGGGCCGTGTAGTCCCGCAAGCTGCGCTTCTGGCGCAACTGCACTGGCTATGAACTCGATCTCATCATCCAGATCGTTGCGATGCTGTGGCCGGGGGCAGTTAAGTCTGACGGCGCTTATGCCCCAGAAGGGATGTTCCTATTCCAGAAACTCTCCGACACTGGCTGGGGCCAACGGACAGCGCCCGACTATGGTTTACCGGGGTGCGCAGAACTACGAGCGAGATGAGCTGTTTTTTTTGAGGGTGGAAAGACAAGGCGTTACCCCTGGTGGAGTACACCTCCATCACTCGTGCTAGTTGGTCTCCGCTTACACCACCACCGAAATCGGGAGCACTCGCGGCATCCCGTTGCGGACTGTTGAACATCGCGTTGCACTCACCCTTGCGGTGCCGCTTAGCTAGAACTAGGGCTGTATTGCACCAACTCAATTGGGCTGCGCATAGGGCCTTGGGTAGCCAACAGGGCGCAAAGAAAGGTTGCCAATAAGACAAAAGGTTTAGCTTTCAGACTATAGTGACGCAGAGTCAGAAGCGACACATTGGGTCCAGTAGCGGGTTGGAAGAAACGGGAGATTGGGCACTTGGTGATTTGCCGTACCGCTGCGCGAAATTCGGATCAAAGCTTACGGCGCAAAAGACTTGCTAAAGATTCGTAGTCGATCGATTGGATGCTGATTGGCAGCATGCAGCGGTATTCCGCAAAAAATTTAGTTAGTTAACCCGCAAGCCAGTGCATAACGCATTCAGTCCATAGATTAAATCGATGCTACCCGTACAAACGATCGAAGAGCTGCTGAGCGTTTCATGCGTAACTGCCATCATCGCCCGATCAGGATTTTCATCAAGCGCGGTTTCCAAGGATTATGGGACCGACCTTGAGATTCGCCGCATTGAAGTGAACGGAATACAGCGAATCGACCTCGGATGCTTTTTAGATCTGCAGTTAAAAGCGAGTATCAACTGGCGGCTTACGAGTGATCATGTGGTCTACGATATTGAAGCAGATGCATATAACAGGCTAGTTTTCAGGCGGGAAAACTCCACAATCCCTTGTGCGCTTGTTTTATGCTGCCTACCTAAGGACTCTTCTACCTGGATAACTGTTGGGGAGGACGAGCTTGTCATTCGCAAGTGCTGCTACTACCACTTTATTGACGGCGCAGAAACATCGAACACAAGTTCTAAGCGTTTGCACATTCCTCGCACACAGCTATTAACGCCAGCAGCAATCCGGGCGCTCAAGGAAGCAATATATAACGGGGACCTTTCATGAGCACGAAACGCGCTGGCGACAAGCTCGTGGAACGTGTCTCGTTGTTCGACCTGAAAACCTACCTAGAGCACCACGGGTGGAAGCGACGTCCGTCAAAATCGGCGAAATGGATTATTTTTAGGCTTTCCCGACCAGACTCCCCAGACCTTGAAATCGTACTTCCAGGAAATGAGATGTTCTTGGACGCGCGACGTGTAATAGGTGAAGCCGTGGCTGCCCTTTCCCAAATAGAAAATCGTGGTATTGATCAACTCGGTTCTGAGCTCGTTTCTACCAACTCGGACGCACTGTTTATTCGATTGAAAGTAGCCCAAGGTGTTAATTCAATTCCCGTTGAAAATGCAACTCGTCACATACGTGCGATACGCAGCCTTTTACTCTATTCGGGGTGCTCTGAATTACAACCTAAGGCACATTTTGAACAGCCGATTCCCGCTTCGTTGGACTTGTTGAACGGCTTCGAGTTTTGCCATACGTTTCAAGGTAGTTTTGGCTTTGAAGTCACGAACACACTTGTAAAACCGCAGGATAGCCGTGATCTATATTCGATTCCTATTCAGCGTCGTATTCTCGAAAGAATAGCTCGGGGGGTAAAACTATTGGAGATTGCAGTGGTGAGGGAAGACCCGAGCATCATCATCCAGAACTATGAACGTGCATTAAATGCAAGAATGTGCGACTCGCTTGCAGGCATCGGAATCGATGGCGATGTGAAGTTCGCCTTGGAAGTCGATTGGGCCTCAATATTGGAGGCCACCGACGACGTCCGGCAGTCATCTTCTGTAGAAATTTCAGAGGCCCACGTAAGTCTTCTTAAATACGCATCGGAACAATTGAAGATCGTTTCACCTAAACCAGACCGAATCCTTGGTCAAGTTGTGAACCTCCACTGTTCGGCCGACCCAACTCAAGGGAGCGCGAAACGAACGGTTGCCGTTAGGGTAGACCACCCGTTACATGGGGCTATCGAAATCAAGATTTCTCTTGGACCTGATGCATACCTCATGGCAATCGAAGCGCATGCTAAGGGACAGAAGCTCATCGCATCCGGTCAGCTTCAGCGAAAGGGCAGTGCGTGGAGCCTGGATTACGTTTCCAACCTAGAAACTAGCACCTGACCCGTTGCTAAAGCGGACGGGTAAGGAGCACGTAATGGGCGCCGGTTCGGTGCAGTTGATTGATCGCCGTGGTCAACAGATGGACGCAGCGGGTCTCGAAATACAGCTCTTAGACCTCCCCACCCCCGTCTTGACATTTGTATCCAAATAGCTACATTCCATATGTTCACCATCCGCCAGACCGAAGAGTTCGTAGCTTGGCTCGACGCCCTGAAGGACAAACGCGCCCAGATACGCATCGCAGCACGGCTGCGTCAGGTGGAGGCGGGCAGTCTGGGCGATTGGCAGCCAGTCGAAGGCGAAGTTTCGGAAATGAGGATTCACTACGGTCCGGGCTACCGTTTGTACTTTGTCCGCCGTGGCCGGGTGATCGTTGTCATGCTGAATGCCGGTGACAAGTCCACGCAAAAACGCGATATCCGCCATGCTTTGAAGCTGGCGACCGAACTGGGAGACGATTTATGAGCAATACCAAGGCACCACTGAAACTTGTGGCCTTCGACGCGGCGCGTTATCTGGATGACGACGAGGCCATTGCCGAATACATGACCGCAATACTGGAAACCAACGATCCAGATTTGCTACTGCTGGCCCTGAGTGATGTGGCGCGGGCCAAAGGAATGGCGCAGGTCGCCAAAGACGCGGGCTTGGGCCGCGAGAGTCTTTACAAGGCATTGGCGCCTGGCGCAAAGCCCCGCTTCGAGACCGTCATGAAAGTGGCCAACGCATTGGGCATCAAGTTCACAGCGCAGCCAGTCTGACCGGCACGCGCGCAGGGCGCAGCCGCTCCCCTTTAAACCCGCTCCACCACCACCGCAATCCCCTGTCCCACGCCAATGCACATGGTGCACAGCGCGTAGCGGCCGCCGGTGCGGTGCAGTTGGTTGATGGCCGTGGTGACCAGGCGGGCGCCGCTGGCGCCTAGGGGGTGGCCCAGGGCGATGGCGCCGCCGTTGGGGTTGACGCGGGCGTCGTCGTCGGCCAGCCCCAAGTCGCGCAGCACGGCCAGGCCTTGGGCGGCGAAGGCTTCGTTGAGTTCAATGACGTCCATCTGCGCAAGCGTCAGGCCGGTTTGTGCCAGCACCTTGCGCGTGGCCGGGGCCGGGCCAAAGCCCATGATGCGCGGTGCCAGGCCCGCCGTGGCCATGCCCACCACGCGGGCGCGCGGGGTCAGGCCGTATTGGGTGACGGCGGCTTGGCTGGCCAGCAGCAGCGCGCAGGCGCCGTCGTTCACGCCCGAGGCGTTGCCCGCGGTCACGCTGCCACCCGGTGTGACTATGCCTTTGAGCTTGGCCAGCGCGTCCATCGTGGTGCTGCGCGGGTGCTCGTCTTGGGTGACTTGCAGCGCGTCGCCTTTGCGTTGTGCGATGGACACGGGGGTGATCTCGGCGTCAAAGCTGCCGTCTTGCTGCGCACGCAGGGCGTTGGTTTGCGAGCGCAGCGCCATGCGGTCTTGCGCTTCGCGCTCAATGCCAAATTGCTGCGCCACGTTCTCTGCCGTCTCGGGCATGGAATCCACGCCGTACTGCGCCTTCATCAGCGGGTTGACGAAGCGCCAGCCGATAGTGGTGTCATACACCGTGTTGCTGCGGCTAAACGCGGCGTCGGCTTTGGGCATGACGAAAGGCGCGCGGCTCATGCTTTCTACGCCACCGGCAATCATCAGCTGTGCCTCGCCGCTTTTGATGGCGCGCGCTGCGCTGCCCACGGCGTCCAGGCTGGAGCCGCACAGGCGGTTGATGGTGGCGCCGGGCACTTCTTGCGGTAAGCCCGCCAAGAGCGCGGCCATGCGGGCCACGTTGCGGTTGTCTTCCCCGGCCTGGTTGGCGCAGCCCAGCAGCACGTCGTCGATGGCTGCCCAGTCGACCTGCGGGTTGCGCGTCATGAGCGCGCGGATGGGAATAGCCGCCAGGTCGTCCGCCCGCACCGACGACAAAGCGCCGCCGTAGCGGCCAAAGGGCGTGCGAATCGCGTCGCAGATATAGGCGTGGTTGTGGGCGGCGTGGTTCATGGAGAAACGGCTTTCTTCAAAGAGGGGATGGGGCGCAAGGGCCCCGGTAACACTTAGGCGCCGCCCAACTGGCGACAAGCCTGCTGGCGCAGCCAGGGGCTGACGCGGTAGCGCTCGCCACCGTACTGGGCGTCTAGCGCTTGCAGCACGTCGATCACGCCCTGGGCGCTCCAGGCCGCCAGCCAGTCAAAGGGCCCGGCGGGGTAGTTCACGCCTAGCTTCATGGCCTGGTTGGCGCCCTCGGCCGTGCACACGCCTTGTTGCACCGCGTCGGCGGCCTCATTAATGAGCATTGCCACGGTGCGGGCGACCACCAGCGCGCTTTGGTCTGCCACCTGTTGCGGCAAGTAGCCCAGCGCGCTGAGCCAGGATTGCGCCTCGGCAGCGCAGGCAGCACTGGCACGCACCGAAGGCGCCCAGGCCAGCACGCGCGAGCCCTCGGGCGCAAACGCCATATCAAACACCGCCACCTCGGCGCCCAGGCTGGACGCTGTGCGGCCATCGGTCTGGCGCAGTTGCAGGGTGGGCGTGGACAGGCCGGTCCAGTCGCTGCCACGGTCGTGGACAAAGACCACGCCCGCCGCCGCCAAAAGCTGGCCCCAGGCGTCCATGCGCGCGCCGCTGCCGTGCAGTTGCACGCCGCTGCGGGCCGGAAAACCTGCCGTCTGCGCCGCCGCCAACTGCGGCTTGGTCGCGCCCTCGGCGTAGTCGTAGATGCCGCGCCCGGACTTGCGCCCCAGCAGGCCGCCGTCCACCAGTTCGCGCTGCAAGAGCGAAGGCACGTAGCGTTTGTCATAAAAGTTGGCCTGGTAGACCGACTGCGTCACCGCAAAATTGGTGTCGTGGCCTATCAGGTCCATCAGCTCGCACGGCCCCATGCGAAAGCCGATGGCTTTGAGGCAGGCGTCCAGCACCACGGGGCTGGTGCATTGCTCTTGCAGCAGCGCCAGCGCCTCGGCGTAATAGGGCCGCGCAATGCGATTGACGATAAAGCCCGGCGTGGAGCGCGCATGCACCGCCACCTTGCCCCAGCGCTGCGCCAGGGCAAACACGCCATCGGCCACCTGCGGCGCGGTGTGCAGGCCCGAGACCACCTCCACCAGCTTCATCAGCGGCACCGGGTTGAAAAAGTGCATGCCCACCAGGCGCTCGGGGTGGCGCAGGCCCTGCGCCATGGCAGTAATTGAGATGGACGAGGTGTTGCTGGCCAGCACGCAGTCGGCGTCCACAATTCCTTCCAGTTGCTGCCACAGGGCGCGCTTGGCGTCCATGTTTTCCACAATGGCTTCCACCACCAGCGTGCTGCGCTCGGCGTCGTGCAAATCCGCTACGGGCGTGATGCGCGTCAGCAAGGCCGCCACGGCGTCTGCGGTCATCTTGCCCTTAGTCACCAGCGCGGCCAGACTGGCCTGCAGCTTGGTAAGCGCGTCTTGGGCGGCACCGGGGCGCACGTCGTAGAGCGATACCGGGTGGCCTGCCTGCGCGGCCACTTGGGCAATACCGGCGCCCATGATGCCTGCGCCCACCACCAACACCGGGGTCTGGGCGGCGTCGTGAGCCAGCTTGTTGTTCATTAGTTCACTCATGGCGCAGGCGCCCAGGGCGCGGGGCGTTTGTCAAAAAAGGCGGCAAAACCTGCGCGGGCCTCGGGCGTGGCGCGCACGCGGCTGATGGTTTGGGCGGTCAGCTCCAGCGTGGCTTCATCCATGGCGCCGGGGGTGAGTTGCGAAAACAGTTGCTTGATCTCGCGCTGGGCGCCGGGGGCGGCGGACAGCAGTTCGGACACGCGCGCATCCACGGCTGCGTCGAGTTGCTCGGGCGCCGCCAGTTCGTGCACCATGCCGATAGTCAGCGCTTGCGCCGCGTCAATGCGGGTGGCCGTCAGCGCCAGAAACTGTGCCTGTCGCTTGCCCACCGCCGCCACCAGGTAGGGGGAAATGACGGCCGGCAAGATGCCAAAGCGCGCCTCGCTGACCGAAAACGCCGCGTTGTCGGCGGCAATGGCGATGTCACAAGCGCAGCACAAGCCCACGCCGCCGCCCAAGGCACTGCCCTGGATGCGCGCCACCGTGGGTTTGGGGCAACTTTGGATGCGCGACAGCATGGCGGCAAAGCGCCGCGCGTCGGCCAGGTTCCATTCCTGCGTGGCAGTGCTGGAGCGCTGCATCCATTTCAGATCGGCACCGGCGCTGAAGTGGCGGCCTTCGCCAGCCAGCACAATCACGCGCACTCGCGCGTCCTGCGTGGCTTGGGCAAAGGCGGCGTCCATTTCGGCGATCATCACTTCGTCAAAGGCGTTGAACACGCTGGGGCGCGCCATCAGAATCTGCGCCACGCCGGGGCGGGGGTAGCTGATTTGCAAAGTGTCAGGAAAATCGGTCGACATCGGGATCAATAGGTTTCCAGGTGCAAGCGGCCCTGCTGCTTCAGGTCAGCAGCCAAGCTGGTCCAGTCCAAGCCGGCCTTGTGCGCAACGTCGTGTAGCGCCAGCACCACGCCTTCTTCCATGCTTTTGAGTCCACAGACGTAGAAATAGCAGTCCGGGTCGGCCAGCAGCGGCGCCACGTCGGCGGCGCGCTCACGAATCAGGTCTTGCACATAGCGCTTGGGCTGGCCGCTGGCGCGAGAGTAAGCAAAGTTGCTGTCGATAAAGTCTTTGGGCAGGTTTTGCAGCGGGCCGAAATAGGGAAGTTCTTCTTGGGTGCGGGCGCCAAAGAACAGCATCAGCCTACCTCCATCAAACTTACCCGAGGCGCGCAAGCGCCTGCGCCATTCGGTCATGGCGCGCATGGGCGCGCTGCCGGTGCCGGTGCAAATCATCACGATCTTGGAGCGCGGATGGTTGGGCATCAGGAAGGACGCGCCAAACGGGCCGATCACGTCCACCGCGTCGCCCACGGCCAGATCGCACAGGTAGTTGGACGCCACGCCGCGCACCGCGTTGCCGTGGCTGTCTTCGAGCACGCGTTTGACGGTGAGCGACAGGTTGTTGTAGCCCGGGCGCTCGCCATTGCGCGGGCTGGAAATCGAATACTGGCGCGCATGGTGGGCGCGCCCGTTGGCGTCCACGCCCGGCGGCAAGACGCCAATCGACTGGCCTTCCAGCACGGGGAAGGGCATCTTGCCAAAGTCCAGCACGATGTGGTGGGTGTCGTAGTCGCGGCCCACCGCCGTGACGCGCACATTGCCGCTCACCGTGGCGCGAATGCTTTTTTGCGCCGCCTTGGGGCCGTAGAGCTGGGTGTAAGCGTGCGCCGCCGACCAGGGCGGCAGCGTGGCGCCCACCGCTTGGTGCGCCGCCGGGGCCTCCGTTACCAGCGCGTTGGGCGTAGCCACGGCTTGCGCTAGGGGGCCGGGTGCCGCTTCAACAGCGCCGTCTGCCACCAGTTGCTCGGGCGGCAACTCAGTGGGCAACTCGTCCCACAGCAGTTGCACCTCCGGGCTGTAGGCCTGGCTGCGCAGCATGGTGCGCCAGTTGTCGATCGAGCCAGTGGGGCAGGGGCCGATACAGGCCATGCAGGAGTTGCACTTTTCCGCATCCACCACGTAGTTGCGCGAGTCGTGGGTGATGGCACCCACCGGACAGATCGCCTCGCAAGTGTTGCAGCGTATGCAGATCTCGGGGTCGATGAGATGCTGTTGTATCAGTTCAGACGGCTGCGTTGTCACTTGGAGGCTCCTGTTTTCTCAAGGGTGGCTTGCTTAGTTAAAGCGCACGTAGTCGAAGTCGACGCTTTGGCGGTTGATGCCCATGACCGGGGGGGCGATCCAGTTGGCAAATTTGCCGGGTTCTACCACGCGGCCCATCAGGCTGGCCACGAATGCACGGTCACCCATCGTGGGCAGCCAGTGGTCCGCCTGGGCGTTCCACTCCGTCTGCGACACCACGCGGCCGTCTGGTGACACCTTGGCGGTAGACAGCGCGCCGATGTTGCGGTTGAAAGCCTTGTGCGGCACTTTCAGGCGGAAGGGGATACCGGCCTTGTCGATCACTTTGTTCCAGCGGTCCACGCCACCCACCGAGTCTTTGATGTAGTCGTCGCGCAGCACTTCGTTCAGGGCGTTGAGCATGGGCACTTCGCGCTCGACCAGCTGGCCGTCTTGCACGGACAGCACGCGGTAGGTCTGGCTCTTGAGCACGTGGTCGTCCGTGCGCTTGCCTTCTTCATAGCGGCCTTTGAGGCCGGTGGAATAGAAGGTGGCGGCGTTGCTGGACTCGTCGGCGCCAAACAGGTCGATGGTGACGCTGAAGTGGAAGTTCAGGTAGCGCTGGATGGTGGGCAGGTCAATCACGCCCGCAGCGCGCAAGGTGCGCACGTCGTCGGTCTTGAGCTCATTCATGGCAGCGCAGGTGCGGCTGATGACGCGGCTGATGCCGGACTCGCCCACAAACATGTGGTGCGCCTCTTCGGTCAGCATGAACTTGGTGGTGCGGGCCAACGGGTCAAAGCTGCTCTCGGCCAGGGCGCAGAGCTGGAACTTGCCGTCGCGGTCGGTGAAGTAGGTGAACATGAAGAAGCTCAGCCAGTCCGGCGTCTCTTCGTTAAACGCCTGCAGGATGCGGGGGTTGTTTTCCTGGCCGCTGCGGCGCTCAAGCAAGGCCTCGCCTTCTTCGCGGCCGTCACGGCCAAAGTGCTTGTGCAGCAGGTACACCATGGCCCACAGGTGGCGGCCTTCTTCCACGTTGATTTGGTACAGATTGCGCAAGTCGTACATGCTGGGCGCGGTCAGGCCCAGGTGGCGCTGTTGTTCGACCGATGCGGGCTCGGTGTCACCTTGGGTGACGATGATGCGGCGCAGGTTGGCGCGGTATTCGCCAGGCACGTCTTGCCAGGCGGCTTCGCCCTTGTGGTCGCCGAAGTGGATCTTGCGGTCGGCTTCACCGGGGTTCAAAAACACGCCCCAGCGGTAGTCGCGCATCTTGACGTGGCCAAACTGCGCCCAGCCTTGCGGGTCCACGCTCACTGCGGTGCGCAAATACACCTCGGAATCGGTGCTGCCGGTCGGGCCCATATCGTCCCACCAGCTCAAAAAGTTGGGCTGCCATTGCTCCAGCGCACGCTGCAAGGTGCGGTCTTCGCTCAGGTTGACGTTGTTGGGGATCTTGTCGCTGTAATTCATGGATGACATAGGAAACTCCGTGGCGTTGGGAAGGGGACTAAAAAAGGGTGAATGGGTTGGTGTTTAAACACGGTTCCAGTCAAAGGCAGCGCGCTCGCCTTTGCCGTAGACCTTGAGTGCGCCTTTTTCGCCCACGGCGTTTGGGCGCTGGAAAATCCAGTTTTGCCAGGCGGTGAGGCGGCCAAACACGCGGGTGGCCATGGTTTCCACGCCGTTAAAGCGCAAATTGGCTTCCATGCCGGTCAGGGCGTCGGGCGACATGGACACGCGCTCTTCAATGGCAATGCGCACTTCGTCGGTCCAGTCGATGTCGTCCGGGTTGGCGGTGACCAGGCCCAGGGCAAAAGCGGCGTCGGCGTCGAGCGCCTGGCCTTTGGCGGCGGCAATGGCGTCCAGCGGGGCTTGTTCGCCGTAGAAGCGGCGCACCAGACGGGTCTGGTTGGTGGCCATGGGGTAGAGCGCAAAGTTCACGTCTCCAACGGTAATACGGGGGGAGGTGGCCTCGTCGTCGGGCAGCATGAGCTGGTAGCTGCGGTCGCAGGCCAGGGCCAGTTCTAAGAAGCTGCCGGCGAAGCAGGAACCCGCCTCAATCAGCGCAAACAGGCTGCGCGAAGACACGTCGAGGCGGCTGAAAGTGCGGCGCAGCAGGCCAATGGTTTCGCGCACCAGCCAGTGGTTTTGGTGGGCCAGCAGGGCGGCGTCCATGGCCAGCACCGCAGCGGCGTCGCCCTGGGTTTTGATCAGCCAGGTGCCAATTTCGTTTTCATTCGTGCGCATCAGCAAAATCGCGTCTTCGAGTTCGCGCCCCAGCAACAGGGGGTACCAGTTTGATCCTGCGGCCTCAATCTCAGCAATGCTGGAGGGTTGCGCGCCGCTGGGGGCGTGCACGGTGAACACGGCGGTGCGCTTGGCGCGGTCGATGTCCACCTTGACCTGGCTGTAATGCAGGGCGTCGGCGCTGTGCTCGCGCTGCAGGGGTGTGAGGGCCACGCCTTTGCCATTGGCCGGGCGGTCGCTCAGGGCGGCGAGTTCCAAGGCGCGCGCTTGCACGCGGGCGGCAAAGTCGGCGGGGCGCACGGCCTCGTCCACCAGGCGCCATTCCACGGCCTTTTTGCCGCGCACGCCTTCGACGCTGGTGCAAAACAGGTCGGCCAGGTCGTGGCGCACTTTGCGCTTGTCGGTCACGCGGGTCAGGCCGCCGGTGCCGGGCAGTACGCCCAACAAAGGTACTTCAGGCAGGCTCACGGCGCTGGAGCGGTCGTCCACCAAAATGATTTCGTCACAGGCAAGGGCCAGCTCGTAGCCGCCACCGGCGCAGGCGCCGTTGACCGCTGCCAAGAATTTCAGGCCGCTGTGGGCCGACGAGTCTTCCAGGCCGTTGCGGGTCTCGTTGGTGAACTTGCAAAAGTTCACTTTCCAGGCGTGGCTGCTCACACCCAGCATGAAGATGTTGGCGCCCGAGCAAAACACTTTGTCTTTGGCGCTGGTCACCACCACGGTGCGCACTTCGGGGTGTTCAAAGCGGATGCGCTGAATGGCGTCATTGAGCTCAATGTCCACGCCCAGGTCGTAGCTGTTGAGCTTGAGTTTGTAGCCGGGGCGCAGACCAGCGTTTTCGTCAAAGTCGGCTTTGAGCGTGGCAACCGCGCCGTCAAAACTGAGTTTCCAATGCTTGTAGTCGGCAGGTTGGGTTTCGTAACTGACGGTGTTCAATGCTGACATGCGATGTTCCTAAAAGGTGTGCATCAAACTGCACTTTTTAATGATAACGCATGATAGTGCATGTTTAAAACCAAGGTCAAGCAGTTTTTTGCATCTTTTTTTCAGGCCTGCTTTTCAGGCCTGTATGTGCAGCCCTTGGCGCACTGTGTGGCGCAGCAACTCAAAGGTGGCGTCCAGCGGCTGCGCGCTGGTGTTCACGCTGAGTTGCGCCTTGGAATAAAAGGGCGCGCGGCCCGTCAAAATGCCTTTGAGGTCTTCCATCGCCTCCTTGCTCGCCGCAATGGGCCGCATATCGCCTTGGGCAATCACGCGGTGCATATGGTCCTCGGGCGCAGCTTGCAGCCACACCGTGGTGCAGTGCGCCAGCAGCAGGTTAAAGCTGGCCGGGTCGGACACCAAGCCGCCGGGTGTGGCAATCACCGCCTCGGGGTAGATCTGAATGCTTTCTTCCAGCGCGCGACGTTCATAGCGGCGGTAGGCGCTCACACCATAGAGCGCCTGGATTTCGGCCACGCTGCAGCCGGCAAATTTCTCGATCTCCTGGCTCAGCTCCACAAAGGGAAAGCCCAGGTCTTGCGCCAGCATTTTCCCCAGTGTGGACTTGCCTGCGCCGCGCAGGCCAATCAGCGCCACGCGTGGGCTCAAAGCGGCGTTGCCGCCGCCCGTGCCCAACAACTCGCCAATGGCGACGCGCACTTTTTGCAAGGTGGCGTCGTCGCGCTGCTCCAGCATTTCGCGAATCATCAGCCACTCGGGCGACGAGGTGGTCACGTCGCCAATGAGTTCGCTCACCGTGCATTGCAGGGCGCTGGCCACTTGCAGCAGCACCAACACCGAGGCGTTGCCCAGGCCGTATTCCATATTGGCCAGGTGGCGCTCGGACACATCGGCGGCCAGGGCCAGCGCCTTGCGCGTCATACCCCGGCGCGAGCGCAGAGCACCCACCCGAGCGCCCAAGGCGACCAAAAATGGGTGCTTGGCGGGCGGCGATACGCCTTCGGTGTCCGCCTCGTCCCTCGGTGTTAACCCTGATACCTGCAATATAGTGCTTGACATGCTGAAACTTCCGATTTATCTTTCGCATGCAGAATAATTCATTCTCTCGAAAATCACAAGCCACCAGGACAAAGCAACATGCCTTTTTCTTCCTCTATCGACCAATTTCGCAGCCATCTGGCCCGGTTGTGCGCGTCCTTGGCGGGCAAAGCGCTGAACGCCGATCTGGCCGACTGGCTCAACGCCGAACACGGCGCAGGCAGCAGCACCTTTGTTGCCTTGCAGGCTGATTGCCAGCGCGGCGTGGCCGAAGGCTGGTTGTGCAAGCGCGAAGGCGGCGGCATTCGCTACGGCCGCATCTTCAAGGCGGCGGACGATTTGCAGCGCTTCTCGGTAGACGTGGTTGACATGGACAACGTGGCTGGCCCGCACCACAGCCATCCGCAGGGCGAGATTGACCTGGTCATGCCCCTGGCAGGCGATGCACTGTTTGACGGCCACCCTGCCGGCTGGATGGTCTGCCCGCCCGGGTCCGCCCACAGCCCCACCGTGAGCCAGGGTCGCGCCCTGGTGCTGTATTTGCTGCCCGAGGGCGACATCGTCTTCACCCGCTAACGTGGAAGAACTTTCATGATTGGGGGCGCTGCGCACCTTCATGAAAGTTAAGCCTGTTTCCCCCTTTTTTGACCCCAACCCAGACATTTCCCCATGACCGAACTTCTTCCTAATTACTTTGGCGGCCAGTGGTCGCATGGCACCGGTGCGGGCAGCACCTTGGTGGACCCCGTGCTGGGCACGCCCCTGGTGCGGGTGGACGCTACCGGCCTGGACCTGGCTGCAGGCTTTGCCTTTGCCCGCGACACTGGTGGTGCCGCGCTGCGCGCCCTGAGCTACCGCGAACGCGCGGCCCTGCTTGGCGCCGCGGTGAAGGTCTTGCAAGCCAATCGCGACGCCTATTACGAGATCGCCACCGCCAACAGCGGCACGGTGAAAAATGACTCGGCAGTGGACATTGACGGAGGCATCTTTACCCTGGGCACTTACGCCAAATTGGGCGAGTCGCTGGGGGAGCGCCACCACCTGGTGGACGCCGACATGGTGCGCCTGGGCAAAGACCCGCTGTTCCAGTCGCAGCATGTGCTGGTGCCTGCGCGCGGCGTGGCGCTCTTGATCAATGCCTTTAACTTTCCTTCCTGGGGCCTGTGGGAAAAAGCCGCGCCTGCGCTGCTCTCGGGCGTGCCAGTCATCGTCAAGCCCGGCACCGCCACCGCCTGGCTGAGCCAGCGCATGGTGCAAGACGTGGTCAATGCAGGTATTTTTCCGCCCGGCGCCTTGTCCATTGTGTGTGGCAGCTCGGCGGGCTTGCTCGATGCCCTGCAGCCGCTGGACGTGTTGTCCTTTACCGGCTCGGCCGAAACCGCCCACCAAGTGCGGGCGCACGCCGCCGTGGCCCAACGCTCGGTGCGCGTGAATATTGAGGCGGACAGCCTGAACTCGGCCTACTTGCTGCCGGGCGAGGACGCCAGCAGCGATGCCTTTGGCCTGTTGGTCAAAGAAGTGGCGCGTGAAATGACGGTCAAGTCGGGCCAAAAGTGCACCGCCATTCGCCGCGTCTTCGTGCCCGAAGACTTGTATGACGCCGCAGCCCAAGCCATAGGCGCGCGCCTGGCCGCCACCACCGTGGGCAACCCGCGCAACGAGACGGTGCGCATGGGCGCGCTGGTCAACCGGGCGCAAATGGCCTCGGTACGCCAAGGCTTGCAGCAGCTGCAAACCCAGGCCGACACTTTGTATGACGGCGCCAACACCCCGCTGGTGGATGCCGACCCGGCGGTAGCCTGCTGCGTGGCACCCACCCTGCTGGGCGCACGCAATGCCGATGCGGCGGACATCGTGCACGCCATGGAAGTGTTTGGCCCGGTGGCCACCTTGCTCCCTTACCGCAGCAGCGCCCACGCGCTGGAGCTGATCCGCCGGGGCCAGGGCTCGCTGGTGGCGTCGATTTATGGCAGCGACTCGCAGGCCTTGGCCGACGCCGCACTGGCGTTGGCCGACAGCCATGGCCGGGTGCACAGCATTTCGCCCGACGTGGCCGCCTCGCAAACCGGCCACGGCAATGTGATGCCCCAGTCTTTGCACGGCGGCCCGGGCCGCGCGGGCGGCGGCGAAGAACTCGGCGGCCTGCGCGCCCTGGGCTTTTACCACCGCCGTAGCGCGGTGCAGGCCAGCACCGCTGTATTGAACCTGCTGCGCCCTAGCGACGCCTCCGCCTAAGACCGCCTAAGAGAGATCGCCATGACAAGCACCACTGCCATGGGCCCCAGCAGCCCCAGCTTCAACTTTGCGCAGTACCTGCTGGACTGCAACGCGCAGCGGCCCGACAAATTGGCCTTTGTCGATGACCGGGGTGGCCTGACCTTCGGCGCCTTGGCCGAGCGCATTCGCGCAGTGGCAGGGGCCCTGAGTGGCTGCGGCGTGCACCGCGAGGAACGCGTGCTGCTGCTGATGCACGACTGCAACGACTGGCCCAGCAGCTTTTTGGGCGCCATGTACGCAGGCATGGTGCCGGTGGCGGTCAACACCTTGCTCACGGCGGACGACTATGCCTACATGCTGCAAAAAAGCCGCGCCCAGGTGGCGCTGGTGTCGCAGGCGCTGCTGCCGGTGCTGCAGCAAGCCATGGCCCTGGCCAGCGCCAATGGCGGGCACGAGGTGCGGCAAATCGTGGTGTCCGCACCGCAGGAACCGCTGCCCACCGGCGTGCTGGCGCTGGACGACTTTTTGGCGGCCCACACGCCGCTCGCCGCCTGCGCCGCCACTGGCGCGGACGATCCTGGGTTTTGGTTGTTCTCCTCCGGCTCTACGGGACGGCCCAAAGCCACGGTACACAGCCAGATCAATCCCTATTGGACTGCCGTTCTGTACGGCCAAAAGGTGCTGGAACTCAATGCGCAAGACGTCTGTTTTTCTGCGGCCAAGCTGTTTTTTGCCTACGGCTTGGGCAATGGCCTGAGCTTTCCGCTGAGCGTGGGCGCTACCACCTTGCTGATGGCCGAGCGGCCCACGCCCGACGCGACCTTCAAGCGCTGGCGCGGCCAGGTGGGCGCGCTGCAGCCCACGGTGTTTTTTGGCGCACCCACCGGCTTTGCTGGCATGTTGGCGTCACCAAACTTGCCCCGCAAAGAAGAAACACATTTGCGCTTGGTGTCTTCGGCCGGTGAGGCCTTGCCCAGCGAACTGGGCCACCGCTTCAAGGAGCACTTTGGCGTGGACATCGTTGACGGCATTGGTTCGACCGAGATGCTGCACATTTACCTGTCCAATTTGCCGAACCGGGTGCGCTATGGCACGACCGGTTGGGCGGTGCCGGGCTACGAGCTGTCCTTGCGCGGCGACGATGGCCAGCCGGTGGCCGACGGCGAGGTGGGCGATCTGTTCATCCAGGGACCCAGTTCCGCGATGATGTACTGGGGCAACCGCGAAAAGTCGTGTGAGACCTTCCAAGGCGCCTGGACGCGCAGTGGCGACAAATACGTGCGCAACGAGGACGGCAGCTACACCTACAGCGGGCGCAGCGACGACATGCTCAAGGTCAGCGGCATTTATGTGTCGCCCTTTGAAGTGGAGTCCACCCTGGTGCAGCACCCCGGCGTGCTGGAGGCGGCTGTGATTGGGGCCCCCGATGCTGATGGCCTGACTAAAACCCGTGCCTACGTTGTCTGCAAGCCCGGAGTGACACTGAGCGCCGAAGAGCTCAAGGCCTTTGTCAAAGACCGTCTGGCGCCCTACAAATACCCACGCGTGATCGAGTTTGTAGACGAGCTGCCCAAGACGGCCACCGGCAAGATCCAGCGCTTCAAGTTGCGTGAGCGGGCCTTGCAAAACCCATGAATCCCGCCGCGGAGCAGCTTCAGATCGATTGGGACGGCCAGCGCATTGCGCTGGAGTACCAGTGGCTGGGCGCGTCCACCGTCGACGCTACAAGGCCGCTGATGGTGTTTTTGCACGAAGGTTTGGGCTCGGTGGCGATGTGGAAAGACTTTCCCCTGCAACTGTGCGAGGCCGCGCAGTGCCGGGGCCTGATGATTTCGCGCCCTGGCTACGGCCAGTCCACACCACTGGCCGCCGGTACGCGCTGGGGCCTTGACTTTATGGAGCGCCAGGCTGCCGAAGTGCTGCCCGCCGCGCTGGCCGCCTTGGGTGTGGACGCGCAGGCGCAGCCCCTGTGGCTGTTAGGCCACAGCGACGGCGCCTCGATTGCGCTGCTGTATGCGAGCGCTTTCCCGGCGCAAGTCGCTGGACTGGTAGTGCTTGCGCCACACTGGTTTGTCGAAGACCAGACCGTGGCCAGCATTGCCGCGCTGCAGGCGCCCGAAGTGCGCTCAGCCCTGTTGGCGCGTCTGGCACGCTACCACCGGGCTCCTGAGCTGGTTTTTGACGCCTGGAGCCACATTTGGCTCGATGGCGCATTTCGAGGCTGGACAATTGCTGACAGAATGCCCGGCATTGGCTGTCCGGTTCTTGCGGTGCAAGGCCTGGACGACGAATATGGATCCTTGGAACAAATTCGCAGCATTGCGCGTACCGTGCCTGGTACGCGCTTGCTCGAGCTTGCGGCCTGCGGCCATTCCCCCCACCGCGATCAGCCTCAGGCGCTGGTAGCGGCTATAAGTAGTTTTTTGAACCACAAATAAGGAGACACCCCATGACTATTTCCCTGAACACTCTTGCCCGTCGCGGCGCACAAGTGCTGGCGCTGACCGCGCTGGCTGCGTCCATGGCGGCTGCACAAACCCCTGGCAAACTCAAAGTTGGCCTGATGCTGCCCTATACCGGCACCTTCGCCTCCTTGGGCACGGCTATTGAAAACGGCTTTCGCCAGCACGTCACCGAGCTCGGCGGCAAGATTGCTGGCCGCGAAGTCGAATACTTCAAGGTCGACGACGAGTCCGATCCTTCCAAAGCTACGGATAACGTCAACAAACTTATCAAGCGCGACCAAGTGGACGTGCTGATCGGCACCGTGCATTCGGGCGTGGCCATGGCCATGGCCAAGGCCGCCAAAGAAAGCGGCACTTTGCTGATCGTGCCCAACGCGGGCGCAGACGCAGTCACCGGCGCCATGTGCGCCAACAACATTTTCCGCAGCTCGTTTTCCAACTGGCAACCCGGCTACGCCATGGGCGAAGTCATGGCCAAGAAGGGCATCAAAAAGGTTGTCACTATCACCTGGAAATACGCGGCAGGCGACGAGTCGGTGCGCGGCTTCAAGGAAAGCTTTGAGAAGGGCGGCGGCACCGTCGTCAAGGAACTCAGCCTGCCTTTCCCCGGCGTTGAATTCCAAGGCCTGCTCACTGAGATTGCCGCAGCCAAGCCGGACGCCGTGTTCACCTTCTTTGCCGGTGGCGGCGCAGTCAAGTTTGTGAAGGACTACGCAGCAGCGGGCCTGAAGAAGTCGATTCCGCTGTACGGCTCGGGCTTTTTGACCGATGGCAACTTGGATGCCCAAGGCGATGCGGCTGATGGCCTGTTCACCGCCCTGCATTACGCCGACAGCCTGGACACCAAGCGTGACAACGCGTTTCGCCTGAACTATGCCAAGACCTACAAGCTGCAGCCCGACGTCTACGCGGTGCAAGGCTATGACGCGGCGCAAATGCTGGCCATTGGCCTCAACGCCACCAAGGGTGACGCAAGCAAATCGGCCGAAATCTCTGCCGCTTTGGGCAAAGCCACGATCGACAGCCCGCGCGGACCGTTCACGATTTCCAAGGCCCACAACCCAGTGCAAGACTTTTACCTGCGCCAGGTGGGATCCAAAGAAAACAAAAAGGTCGGCATTGCCAGCGCCAAGCTCGAAGACCCGGCGCGCGGCTGCAAGCTCTAAGCCTGACTTGACCTTGTAAACCCAGTACCGGGCGCAGCCTGAGCGCTGCGCCCGTTGCCCAACAGCACTCGCTGAAAACCCCATGGACTTGACGACTTTTTTAATCCAGTGCCTGAACTCGCTTCAGTACGGGCTGCTGCTGTTTTTGGTGGCTTCCGGCCTGACGCTGATCTTCGGCATCATGGGCGTGATCAACCTGGCGCACGGCAGCTTCTATATGGTGGGCGCCTATTTGGCGTTCAGCCTGGCGCCGGTAGTGGGCGCCACCATAGGCGGCGGATTTTTTGCCACGCTGCTGGTCGGCGTGGTGCTGGCGGTGCTGTTTGGTTACTTTTTGGAATGGGCCTTTTTCAGCTTTTTGTACGAGCGTGAGCACTTGCAGCAAGTGCTGATGACCTACGGCCTGATTTTGGTGTTTGAAGAACTGCGCAGTCTGCTGGTGGGTGACGATGTGCACGGCGTGGCGCCGCCTGATATCTTGAACGGCAGCATTGCGCTGGGCGGGCTGATGACTTATCCGGTATACCGCTTGTTTATCTCGGGCGTGTGCCTGGCGTTGGCGCTGGGCATGTATTTCGTGTTCACCCGCACGCGCTTAGGGATGATGATCCGCGCGGGCAGCACCAACCGCGAAATGGTGCAGTCGCTGGGCATTGACATCAAATTTTTGTACCGCGTGGTGTTTGCCGCTGGCGTGGCTATTGCGGTGCTGGCCGGCATGGTGGCCGCACCGGTGTCCTCGGTGTACCCGGGCATGGGCAGCACGGTGCTGATTATTTGCTTTGTGGTGGTGGTGATTGGCGGCATTGGTTCGATTCGCGGGGCGCTGTTTGCCTCGCTGCTCATTGGGTGTGTGGACACTTTTGGCAAGGTCATGCTGCCCTCGGT